>Ga0207938_1000005_pt1 | contig 44796 bp, 23 predicted proteins | sample LakMenEpi15Mar12_FD_150671 | JGI IMG/M metagenome (GOLD analysis project Ga0207938, IMG submission 150671) | Freshwater microbial communities from Lake Mendota, WI - 05MAR2012 deep hole epilimnion (SPAdes) | ecosystem: Environmental > Aquatic > Freshwater > Lake > Epilimnion/Euphotic zone ...
GTTTATATGTTGATGATACAACTACTTCATTAAGTTATAATCCAGGCACAAGTACTTTATCAGCTTCAACATTTAGTGGAGCTTTAACTGGAAACGTAACTGGAAACGCTGATACAGCAACTACAGCTACTACAGCTACTACAGCAACTACAGCAACTAATGTTGTTGTTACAAAAGATAATACATCTGATACTTATTATCTTACATATACAAAAGCTTCAACATCATCTGGTTTATATGTTGATGATACAACTACTTCATTAAGTTATAATCCAGGCACAAGTACTTTATCAGCTTCAACATTTAGTGGAGCTTTAACTGGAAACGTAACTGGAAACGCTGATACAGCAACTACAGCAACTACAGCAACTACAGCAACTACAGCAACTACAGCAACTACAGCAACTACAGCAACTAATGTAACCCTTGATACTGATACAGGTAATGCTACCAATTATATTACTTTTTCAGGAGGAACTTCTGGAACACAAGGATTAAAAACTAATGACAACCTAAGTTATAATCCAAGCACAAATACTTTATCAGCTTCAACATTTAGTGGAGCTTTAACTGGAAACGTAACTGGAAACGCTGATACAGCAACTACAGCAACTAATGTTGTTGTTACAAAAGATAATACATCTGATACTTATTATCTTACATATACAAAAGCTTCAACATCATCTGGTTTATATGTTGATGATACAACTACTTCATTAAGTTATAATCCAGGCACAAGTACTTTATCAGCTTCAACATTTAGTGGAGCTTTAACTGGAAACGTAACTGGAAACGTAACTGGAAACGCTGATACAGCAACTACAGCAACTACAGCAACTACAGCTACTACTGCAACTACAGCAACTAATGTAACCCTTGATACTGATACAGGTAATGCTACCAATTATATTACTTTTTCAGGAGGAACTTCTGGAACACAAGGATTAAAAACTAATGACAACCTAAGTTATAATCCAGGCACAAGTACTTTATCAGCTTCAACATTTAGTGGATCTTTAACTGGAAACGCTGATACAGCAACTACAGCAACTAAAGTTGCTGTTACAAAAGATAATACATCTGATACTTTTTATCTTGCATATACAAAAGCTTCAAATTCAAGTGTTTTATATATTGATGATACAACTACTTCATTAAGTTATAATCCAGGCACAAGTACTTTATCAGCTTCAATCTTTAGTGGAGGGTCTATTGGAATTAATACAACATCTATAACTACAGACTCAATTTTAGATGTAAATGGTAAAACAACAGTAAGAGGAGACATATTACCGCTCGCAACCTCTAACGATATAAATATTGGAAGTGCTTCGTCATCGTTTAATAATATTTATGTAAAAAGTATATATCAGCCTTCAAATTCAGTCGGATTAAACTTTTATACAAATTCAACAGAGAGAATGATGATTCTTCCTTCAGGAAATATAGGAATAGGGAATTCATCACCATCAGAGGCTTTAGAAGTTACTGGAACTATAAAGGCAACAAAATTAGGTTTAGGAGTAATTACAACGATACCTAATGTTTTACAAGTCAATGGCAATATCGGTATCAACTCAAAATCAGAAACAGGCTCAGCAATCTTATATTTTTATAACAATTCTGGTATTGAAACAACACCTGCAAATAACTCAGCTAAAACAGCAATTATCTCAGAAGGAACCAATAGTTATACAAAATCTAAACTGCATTTCTGTTTGAATAATGTTGATAATTTAACAACATCAACAACAGTAACAGATGCTAAGATGACAATTTTACCAACTGGAAACGTAGGTATAGGAACAACTACACCTGTGGAAAAATTGGATATTGTTGGGAATATAAAGGTTACCGGAAATATTCTACCAGAAGAAACTGGAACAAGAGATATCGGTTCAGCTTCACTCACTTTTAATTCAGTATATTGTAATGGCTTAATCCAACCCTCCGCATCAAATGCAATGACCTTCAATGTGAATTCAGCTGAGAGAATGAGGATAACAAGTTCAGGATTCGTTGGAATCGGAACGAATTCGCCAAGTAATCAACTTCATCTTGTAAAAACATTTCCTACTACAGGATTATATGAAGCTTCATCAATGACTTTTGGAGCTATTAACCCAAGTAGTTCTTCTTGGGCTTGTGGATCTATTACAGGATATATTGCATCAGGGACTAGTAATTCAATTGATAACTATCCAGGTGGTTTATTATTCAAAACAAAAAATGCAAATAATGTTGTAGACCAAACTTTGATAAATCGAATGGTTATTGATTCTAATGGTAATGTTGGAGTAAACAATACTGCTCCATTAGAAAAATTGGATGTTGTCGGAAATATAAAAGTAACAGGAAATATTCTACCAGAAGCAACTGGAACAAGAGATATCGGTTCAGCTTCACTCGCTTTTAATCGAGTATATTGTACAAATATAGTTACATCTACTGTTGATGTTGGTGGTGATATAACAGCTAGAGGGTTCATCTATGATACTAATTCTCTTTCATATTCTAAAAACAGTTCAATTGTAGACATCAATAAATCAATTCAAAATGTTAAACTAGGAACATTGCCATATTTAACATCTGGTGTATTTACAAGCTTTACACAAATTTGCTCTTCAAATTCAGGTCAATTAAAATATGCATTAAGCTTCGTAAGTCCAAATATTCAAATTTATAAATCATCAGACTATGGTACCTCATGGAGCTCTGCTGGTTCTGTATATACAACTTCAGGAACTCCGACTACAAAATCTCTCTGGTGTTCAGCCGATGGAACAATTATTTATTATTCGGTAAATGTAGTTTCGAATGCAAATAAAGTCGTTGTTTCATTAGATTCGGGAGCAACTTTTTCAGACACAGGATTTGGTACAAATTCAAGCTCGTCTGCAAATGGATATTTATTATGTGCATCATCAAACGGAAAAATTGTATATAATGTTGGAGATGGTTCCTTTGCAAAATCAACAAATTCATGCGTAAATTTTGCAACATTAACATCATTAACAATATCAGCAGTTAATACACCATTAACTGGATTTACATTCGGAGATGTTAAATGTTCTAACGATGGATATTATATTCTCTTAATTAGAACAGGAATGGGAATGGGAAATGTTTACGTTTCATCAACTTGTGGAACAACATGGACCATGCCTGGAACTATTACTGCAAACAAGAATTACAAAGCTGGATGTATGTCTTCTAATGGTCAATATATGCTTGTAGTTACTGGTTCAACTGACACATTAGTTTTTAGGTCTAAAGATTATGGAGTAACTTGGACATCAGTAAGCTCCGTTATTTCTGGAGATACTTGTTGTTGTTCATCAGATTTTCAATATGTTGTTATCGGAGACCAAACTAGTAAAAAACTATATTATTCATCAAATTATGGTTCTACATTCTCTGATATTACAGACACGGTAGCGAGTTCATTTACAACCGGATATAATTCAGTCTGTTGTTCAACTGATTTTCGATATTTTTCATATATTGCAAATAGTGTTATTTATAGACGTATTAATTCTCTTATCTTGCCAAAAATTAAAACTGATGATGGAGGATTAATTTCTATTGGAGATAATGCTGGTCAATATGCCCAAGGAATAAGCTCAATCGCAATTGGAAATCAAACTGGATATACAGGTCAAGGTCAATATTCAGTTGCAATTGGAAATTTAGCAGGATATACAAATCAAGGTCAATATTCAGTTGCAATCGGAAATTTAGCAGGACAAACAAATCAACCTAGCAATAGCATTATCTTGAATGCAGGTTCTACTGGTTTTACTACATCACAAACAGACGCTTTTTATGTAAATCCAATTCGAAATGATGATACACAAACTAAAGTTTTATACTATAACACGACAACAAAAGAAGTAGTTTACGGGTCAACTGTTAACGCTAATACTTTAATTTTGGAAGCTGACGATACAAGTGGAACTTATTATGTTCCTTTTGCGAAATCATCAACTGGAAGTCAACCTCTTTTTACGGACCCAACAACAACTCCCCTCACTTATAACCCTAACAGTTCAACATTGACTCTATCAAAAATATCGAATACAAGTAGTTTAACATTGAATACAAACGGAACCGATAGAATGTTTATAAATAATACAGGTCAAGTTGGAATAAATACAAGCTCTACATTTCAAAACAATGAGTTTTCATTCGAAACTAGAAGGGTAATCAATAATAATAATTATATAAATATAGTAAGCGATGCATCAGGTAATGCAGGAATTTATTTAAGTGATACATCCCCATCTCAAAAATTTGCCATTTTCAAATCAGGAACTAATCCACCACTACTTAATATTTGGGCACAAGGACTTGGAACGGTTATGAATTTTACTACTACAGGAAATGTAGGAATAAACCAAGCTTCCCCAAGTGAAAAATTGGATGTTGTTGGAAATATAAAAGTATCAGGTAATATTCTCCCAGATATGACAATAACAAGAAATATTGGAACACCAAGCTTACTATTCAATAATACATATTCTGATAGAATTATAAGTTCAAACATATCAACAACTAAATATCCTATTATATCAATGACATCAAATTCAACACCAGGATATACTGTTAGTGCAAGTTCAGAATATTCTAGTTCATATCCAGCATATAAAGCTTTTGATAATGACCCGTCTTCCATTTATTATGGTGCGGAGACTGCATACGATACAACAACAGGAATATATAAAAATACACTACCAAATACTGAATCAACTACAGTAAGCGGAATAGCTTATCTAGGAGAATATATCCAACTTCAATTACCTTCTGCAATCACACTAAATTCATATTCTCTAACTTGTCGTTCAGGTATACGTTTACAAACTCAATGTCCTAACACTTGGATTATTGCAGGTTCAAATAACGGAACAACTTGGACTTTAATAGATTCTAAAACAATGGGAACCTCAACAGCCCTCTCTTTTTGGACATCGTTAAATAAAAAATACTTTAAAGTTGATAGACCTGGTTCATACGCTTACTATAGAATGATTTGTACAGTAGTTGGAGAAAATGGGTCCACTGACAGAACTGTTTTTACCATAGTTGAATTTGAATTATTTAATCAAGATTCCCTTTCCATTCTTGGTGAAACATCAATATACGGATATACAACCATATACGGAGGCATTAATCAGAAGAAAGAAGGACTAGATGTAGTTGCAATTGGAAATCAAGCTGGACAATATACACAAGGAGTAAACGCTGTTGCAATTGGAAACCAAGCTGGTCAAAATACACAAGGTTCAAATTCACTTGCAATTGGATATCAATCTGGACAAAATACACAAGGTTCAAATGCATTAGCAATCGGAAATCAAGCTGGTCAAAACACTCAAGGTTCAAATTCACTTGCAATTGGATATCAATCTGGACAAAATACACAAGGTTCAAATGCATTAGCAATCGGAAATCAAGCTGGTCAAAACACTCAAGGTTCAAATTCACTTGCAATTGGATATCAATCTGGACAAAATACACAAGGTTCAAATTCAGTTGCCATTGGATATCAATCTGGTCAAATCACTCAAGGTCAAGTTTCCGTTGCAATTGGGTATCAAGCTGGACAAAATATACAAGGCCAATATGCTGTTGCAATTGGACCTTATGCATGTCAAAATAATCAAGGAACAAAAGCAGTTGCAATCGGAAGTCAAGCTGGTTTAAGTAATCAAAGTGCATATGCAGTTGCTATTGGAAACTTAGCAGGATGTACAAATCAAAGCACATCGTCAGTTGCAATCGGAAATTCTACAGGATATACAAATCAATCTCAATATGCTGTAGCAATTGGAAATTCTGCAGGCGCAAATATACAAGGAGACAGTTCTGTTGCAATAGGAAATATAGCAGGAAATACAAATCAAAGTGCATATGCAGTAGCAATCGGAAATAATTCTGGTCGAAATAATCAAGGAACAGGTGCAGTTGCTATTGGAAATACAACAGGTCAAATAACTCAAGGTCAAAATGCAGTTGCAATCGGAACTTCTGCAGGTGCAAATACTCAAGGAAATAACTCAATTGCTATCGGAAATAGTTCAGGACAAATAACACAAGGAACAAACTCTGTTGCTATCGGAAATAATGCTGGACAATATACACAAGGAGTAAACTCAATCGCTATTGGAAATAACGCAGGACAAACGAATCAACCTGCAAATTCTATCATATTGAATGCAAATACATCTGGTTTTACAACAGCAACACAATCAAACGCATTATATGTTAACCCAATTCGCAAAGATAACACAAATGCAACGCAAAATCCAATCTACTACAATCCAAATACAAAAGAACTAACCTATATCGACCAACCAACAACTCAAATAACTATATCACAAAAAGTATCAGGAGAAACACTCAAAAAAGATATATTACAATACAACTATAAACGAATGTCCATCAAAAATAGTTCAATCGATTATGCAATTGATAACTATATTGATAATGCTCAAGAATATACATTTGGACGTTCTTCCCTAAACATATGGGTTGCTGTGGGAACGGGAACCCACACTATCGCTTATTCTACAAACGGGAAAAACTGGATTGGTCTTGGTGCTACCATCTTCACAACAAGAGCAAATGGAGTCTCTTGGAATGGGAATATGTGGGTAGCCGTCGGTTCGGGAACAAACTCAATTGCTTATTCATATAATGGACTCAGTTGGTTTTCAGCCTATAATTCACTTGATATTTTCAACTTTGAAGGTCTATGTGTCACTTGGAATGGAACGATGTGGGTCGCCGGTGGATCAGGGACTACAAACACAATGGCTTATTCGTATGATGGAATTAATTGGATTGGCCTAGGCTTCATTTTTAAAGATTTTTGTAAACGAATTGAATGGAACGGTACTACCCTTTGTGCTGTTGGTGGTGGTATATCAAGAGCAACTTTTACAGGAGGATTTCAAACTCTGGGAACAATAAAAGTAACTCAAACTTTTCGAACAATGTGTTGCTCTTCTTCTTCTCAATATCAATACGCAATTAACCCTACAGGAGGGTCAGACGGAAGTTATACAAGTACTCAATTATATCGTTCTATAGATTATGGGAATGCATGGCTTTCTACTGGTTTAGCTACCGGCGGAACGAGTTATTTACAATGGATATGTTGTTCTAGAAGTGGACAATATGTTTATTTTGGTTTATCGAACAGTACGGCTGCAAAAGTTGTAATTTCAAGTGATTATGGGGTTACATTAACAACGAAAACAATATCAGGCACGAATTCATGGGCTGGTATATGGGTATGTTGTTCTGGTGACGGTTCTATTATTCATGCAATAGGAGAAGCAATTTATTTGAAATCTACTGATTATGGTAATAATTGGTCAAGTTCTTCGACAATTATGCTTTCGGGAGTAAGCACAAGTTTACAAAATTCATTAAGGAGTATATCTTGCTCTCTCGATGGAAAATATATTATCATATTGAGATGTTCTATATCAATCGGAGCTGTATTTGTTTCTTTGGACTATGGGGTAAACTGGTTTAACTCTCAAAATTCAACTTTTGTCAATCTTTCTAATAGAGCTTCTTGCATGTCAACAAGTGGACAATATATGTTTGCGACTCCTATAGGACAAACAGGGTCATATATATCGAGAGATTATGGAGTTTCGTGGGTTAAAACGACTACAACAGTAACCGGAGTTTCTGCTTGTTGCTCCGATAATTTCAGATTTATTTTAAGTTGTGATAGTAGTCCAACAAAAAAAATATATTATTCATCAGATTATGGGAACTCATTTACAGATATAACTGATTCATCTTTAACAATAAGTGTAGGGTATGATTCAATATGTTGCTCGAATGATTTTTCATATATACAATATGTCGTCAATGGAAGTATATATAATAGGCAATTATCATCACTAGTTGTAACTTCAATTTCAAGTGGAATAATTTATCCAGGTTTAGTTTTATCTGGTACAGGAATCAGTTCAAATACGAGAATATCATCGTTCGTATCTGGTTCTGGAATAAATGGTAGTAATGGAAATTATAGATTAAATACTTTCCCTTATTTTTCTTCGACAACTATCTCAGGGACATCAAGTTCAATTGCCTATTCAACAGATGGGTTAAATTGGACTAACAATATGACATCAGTCTTAGCTAACCAAGGGAACGGAGTAGGGTGGAACGGAAATACTTGGCTTTCATCTGGTATTGGTTCATCCGTATTTTCAGCCACTGTAGGAGGCACAGTTCAACCGATGTTAACAATTTCATCAATGTCTTATGGTACAATATATCCAGGATTAAACATCACTGGTGGAACAATCGCATCTAATACTTTTATCTCAAATGGTAATGTCACCTTTACAGGGATTATATCCGGAACGAACCTTACTGTAACCTCAACTTCAGGTACAATCTCTGTTGGGATGGTAATATCTGGTACAGGAATAATTACAGGAACCCTGATTAGTTCAGGTAGTTTATTAACTTGGACTGTCTCTATTTCTCAAACTGTATCATCGACTACAATCACTGGAACCCACCCGGGAACAGGAACTGCAGGCACCTATTATTTGAACACAACTCAGTCTACTTCAAGTATATCTTGTACGATAGGAGGGACAACATCAATAACAGGAACCGTATCAGGCACTATCCTTACTGTCACAGCTCTTACAGGTTTAATTTCAATTGGCATGGTTTTGACAGGAACGAATATAGCCTCGAATACTTTTGTTACAGCTTTTAGCTCGGGAACAGGAGGCACAGGGACTTATACTGTAAGTGCTAGTAATACGACCCCGTCGACAGGGGCTATCACAGGTACTTTAACAACTACTTTTGCCCTTAGTGCTGCGATTGGTTCAAATATTTTAACAGCTAATACACCTACAGTTGGTGTCATTTTTCTCGGGATGGTTCTAACAGGTGATGTCGGATTAAATACTCGGTATATTTCTGGGTACGGGACAGGTTCAGGAGGAGCTGGGACATATATCCTTTCATCCTCTGTATCTTCTACTGTATCTTCTACAACTATAATAACAGGAAACTTTAATTCATCGTCATTTACAGGCACAATTTCAGGCTCAACTTTAAATGTTACAAATTTAGCTTCAGGTTCCATCTATATCGGCTCTATATTATCTTCAGGAAATTGTCTCGGTTCAACTTATATTTCATCTTTTGTATCGGGAACAAACGGGGGTATCGGAGTTTATACTGTAAACGTTCTTCAAAGTGTAGCTTCACAAACTATAACTGCAACCGGTTTGGCTTCAGCTTCAAACACAATGGCCTATTCAACCGACGCCATAACTTGGACTTCATTATCTTCCAATATATTTAGAGAAGGTTATGGAGTCTCATGGAATGGTAAAATGTGGGTTGTAGGAGGGACAGGAACAACATCTTCTCTTATTTATTCATACGATACTCTATATTGGTTCGGTCTTGGAACGAATACATTCTCAAAATGCTATAATCTATTTTGGAACGGGTGTAAATGGATTGCATGTGGAGAATCTACAAACAAACTCGCTTTTGCAAATGATACCGGAACCAACTGGAAAGCAATAACATCTCCTTTTACAACCAATTGCCTCGATATAGCCTATAACTTTAAAAGGGAGAATAGAATAACATTACCAAAACGATTAAACATCATGTTGGGTAGTGGACCTAATAATATTCAATATAGTTATAATGACCCGACCTCTTTTAATTCTGCAATGACTTGGACTGCCGTATCGAGCCCTTTCACTACTTCAGTTAGGAGCGCAGACTATAATGGAACCCTATTCGTAGCTGGTGGTGAAGGACAAAATACAATGGCTTATTCTTATGATGGTTTAATCTGGGTCGGACTCGGTATTTCAACATTTTCAACTATTTGTAATTTCGTAAAATGGAACGGGTTGATGTGGTTAGCCGGAGGTAAAGGGCTATCAGCTTCTTTTATCGGTAGAATAGATAATGGGTCTGGAAGTTCCGGAAATATATTAACTGTACTATCTAATCTTAACGGGAAACTTGTAATAGGAATGACTATTACAGGTTCAACTATATCTGCAGGCACAACGATAACCGGTATTTTATCTCAAAATACTTATACAGTCAGTTCAAGTCAAAACATATCTCAAACTTATATTTCAGCGTCTACTTCAACTGGAGTTATTTCTTATTCATATGATGGTTTAACTTGGATAACTTCTTCTACAACATTTTTTACAACTTCAGCTCAATGGGCAGACTGGAATGGTAAAATATGGGTTTGCGTCGGTACAGGAACAAATACAATTGGATATTCAACCGATGGAATAATCTGGTTTTCTTCTGATACCGGTACAATACTCACCAACAGTTTTACAGTTAAATGGAATGGTAAAATTTGGGTTGCAGGAGGCTCTCAAATTTGTTACTCAAGCGACGCTATTACATGGTATAGTACGACTTCACCATTTTCAGCATATTGTTATTCGGTTGAATGGAATGAAAATATTTGGGTTGCGGGAGGTTCGGGAGGAACAACGGTGGCTTATTCAATTGACGGGATTACATGGGTCAGTGCAATCAGTTCTGTTTTGACTACTACATGCTATGGTGTTTATTGGAATGGTTCGTATTGGCTTGCCGGTGGAAGTGGAACTAATTCTTATGCGCATTCACTAGATGGAATAAGATGGTCTGTAGGTTCAACTATTTTCAGTACTCAAGGAGGATATAGTGCTATCTCAACTAAAAAGTCAGGCTCTCTCTATATTCAACATCCTCTTGTGGCTGTAGGTTCAGGTTCAAAACATACTTTATCCTATTCATCTGACGATGGTTTAACTTTTACTGGATTAGGAACAAGTATTTTCCCGGTAAAATCAACCTCATCCTGTTGGAATGGGAAACTTTGGGTTGCCGGTGGAGTTTCAAATTCCAGTTCATTTTTAGCATCAATTACAACTAATACAACTTTGAACGTTTCTGAAATGTTATATGATTATCCAACTTTAAACCCGAACGTTTCCTCTTGGGGAACAAGCTCGTATACAACTTTTACACAAGCGACAACTGCAAATCAACCTACTTTTGACGGAGCGAGCTTGAATTTTGCTTCAGCTAACACTCAAACTCTTTTCAATAACAATTTGACCTTGAATATCAATTCAAATGGAGGATTTACTGCGATTGTTTACGTTAATTTTAAAGCTATTTTACCTATTTCATATGAAAGAGTTTTTGATTTTGCTAATACTGTTAATTCTAATAATAATTCAATAAGCTTGTCAAGGTTAACAACATCATCTGAACTAATGTTTATTGTATGTACAGGAACTTTAGAAAATGCTATAACTACATCTACATCACCAATTGTAACTAATTCATGGATGGCTATAGCTTGTAGATATACTGTCGGTGGAGGTTCATTAGCACTTCAAATGTTTAAAAATAAATCATTAATTTTGAGTGGTGGTCTTACACATTCAACACCACCTCCACCTGCTGATAGAATAAATGCATATAATAATATAGGATGTAGTTATATTCCTGGACAATATTTAACAGGTAGCATTGGTGGTCTTCTTGTCTATGATAGAGCTCTCTCTGATACCGAGTTAAACATAGCGACTGATGCCTTGGTAAACAAAACATTAAATTTCTCGACGACCAATTTAAAAGTAAGACTGCTTATTTCTCCAAACTCTGGAAAAATCTATCCAGGGATGAGCTTATCGGGAACTGGGATTACTTCAAATACGAAAATAACATCAGGACCAACCACTGGAGCAATAGGGACCTATAAGATAACATCAGCAAGTAATGTTTCTACAAATACCATAATTAGTGCAAGTTCAAGTTCACTTGCTTATTCTTATGATGCGTTAACATGGATTCCACTTGGAAATTCTATTTTCTCAAATGTTTGTAATAATATAACTTGGACTGGTTCTCAGTTTGTAGCTGTAGGAGAAGGGACAGTGTCTTTTGTTGGAAGCATATCTACAACAACATTAACGGTAACCTCAGTTTTGTCAGGAACTATCTATGTTGGTATGACTATATACGGTAGTGGGATTACAGCAAGCACAAAAATAACGGCTTTTGTCTCTGGTATCGGCTCTGTAGGAACTTATACCGTATCACAATCTCAAACTATATCTTCGCAGATAATGAATGGGACCCCGATTACAGTTGCATATTCAAGTGATGGAATCAATTGGACTCCAACTCAAAATCAGATTTCTTCAGGTGCTGATTCGGTTATTTATGATGGTCAAAAATCAGTGGTGTCAAGTACCGGTTTTACATCTTTTATAGGGAGAATTGATAATGGAACGGGGTCGGCATCTGGAAATACATTAACAGTGTCAGAGGTTCTATATGATTATCCAATTGCAAATCCTTCTGTTTCTAGATGGAATACATTTTCTCAATATACAACTCTAAATCAACCTACTTTTGATGGAACAAGCGTGAATTTTAATAGAACAAATTCTCATACGCTTGCAAACAATAGTTTGACATTAAATATTCAAACAAATGGAGGCTTTACGGCAATTGTTTATGTTAAATTTTCAGGTTCGGTAGGCTCAAGTGAAAGGATTTTTGAGTTTGCAAATGGGACATCAGGAAATTCTGATAATATAATTTTATGTAGAAATTCAACTGGAAATTCTATTTATGCTGCTTTAGTTAGTTTATCAACTGTAAACGCAAGTTTAGCATCAAGTTCTGGTGCCATAATTCAGGAACAGTGGATGATAGTTTCACTTCGATATACTGGTTCTGCTTTACAAGTATATAAAAATAAAACTCTAATTGGTTCTAGTATCATATCAGGAACACCTGCAAATAGAACTACAATTTACAATAACATCGGAAAAAGTAATTCTAGTGCAGGAGATTCTTATTTCAATGGTAGCATTGGTGGTCTTCTTGTTTACGATAGAGCTCTATCTGATACAGAATTAAACAACGCAACTGATGCCTTGGTAAACAAGACATTAAACTTTCCGATAGACAATTTGAAAGTGAGACTTTTAATAATGAATCCAAACCCGAGTTTAATTTATCCAGGAATGAGGATATCAGGTGCTGGTATAACTGATGGCACGACAATTTTATCTTATGGCACAGGTTCAGGTGGAGTTGGAACATATACGGTTAATGGTTCATCACAAACTATAACACCAGCTTTAATTAATGCTTCCAATGTGAATATATCTTCGTCGACTGATTTGGTGACTTGGACAGGTTCAGGAACGACAAATTTGCCAGCCCTTGGGATAAATGGAATAGCTTATAATGGGAATCGGTATGTAGCTGTGGGGGGTGGTATAGTATCTTTCTCTGGTAGAATAGATAATGGCACTCTTGGAACTCCGGGAACCATATTAACTGTATCGGCTGTTTATTCAGGGTCACTTTATATTGGAATGACAATATACGCGTCCGGGGTCACTAATACACTCATAACAGCTTACGGAACAGGTTCAGGGGGAATTGGAACTTATAATGTGACTGTATCTCAAAATATAACGGTTCGAACAATCTATGGGAACCCGATAACAATGGCTTATTCGAGTGATTTATCTACTTGGTCTCCAGTTACAAATACTCAGTTTACAAATCAGGGTAATTCTGTATCATGGAATGGACGAACGATGGTAGCTGTTGGTGATGGGACAGACTATATATTGTATTCAGCTGATGGAGTAAGTTGGACAGCGGTTTCAAATTCAAATAGTTTATTATCTCCGAATCCGAATTCTGTATCTTGGACAGGTAAAAAGTGGATTGCGTGTGGCCCAGTTACTAATAGTAGTTCGTTTACAGGTTCAATTTCAGGCACAACTTTGTTAGTAGGTTCTGGGAGTGGATTTACATATCATATATATTCTAGTGGATATTTTAATGATGATCCTACTTGGTTTTCATCTAGGGTAGAGTCATATTCTGTCGGTCTTGCTACAGATATGTCAACTATAAACTTAAGTACAGGTACAATTGTACCCAATACTGGATGGGGGGTATTTTCAGTTAAGTGGGATGGATATTTTTATGCGACAACTACTGAAACCTATACATTTTATACTAATACGGATGACGCCTCTTATCTTTGGATTGGAACAAATGCGTTATCAGGTTATACCACATCAAATTGTCTTGTAAATAATGGAGGGGGTCACGCTACGCGAGAACGTAGCGGTACTATTTCTCTTGTGGCCGGTACATACTATCCAATTCTTATTCAATTTGGAGAAGGAGGTGGTGCATACCAGTTTGCAGCATCATTTTCAACTCCTACAATCTCAAAAACTAGTAATTTTTCTGGTTATGTATTTTCTTCTATAAATTCTCCCACAGTTGGAAAGTTAATAAGTGTGGTTGGGGTGTCTCCTGGGACAAAAATTGTTAGTGGAACGACTTCTCCTTATACTGTGAATATAAGTCAGAATGTTTATTCGACTATGATGACTGGTGTATCGAATGCATCGGTTTATTCTTATGATGGGGTAAATTGGAGTGATATGGGTACGAGTTCTTTGATAACGTCTCAATGTAATGGTATAATCGGTAATCCTAGGGTAGGCACAGTTGTTGTTGATAGTCAGAGTGTGATTGATGGTTATGGTGCTGGGTTGACTGATAGTTTTGAATTGGTGAGTGATAAGTATTACAATAATGATTACAATACATTTTCAGTCTCAATCTCATCTAATCAGGTTTAAAAAGCAATTTGTAACGCAAATTCTAAACTTATATTATAACACAGATTTCAATCTGAATGTCAATCCCTTTATGTAAAAAGCAGTCATGATTCAAGTTTATAACTAGTTCTCAAATGGTATCATGAATTGTTCTAGTGCAAACGTATTTGGATTTCTTCAACTCATGTGTATATGAAATGGAAATCAACGAGCACGAGCTGTTGTTGATATTGGATAGAAATGGTTTGAGTGATAATTTAGAAATAGTTATTACAATACAATTTCAAGTTCTTAGGTCTAGAGTTATAAATTAATCTTTAAAGTATAATATCAATCAGTAATTTAAAACTAATATTATTATTCTAATAAATGAGTAATAATATCAATTACTATTATGACACTGATTTGGTTCTAAGAGCTTTAAATGTAACAGGAACTCTAACTTTATTAGGAAATGTTGGGGTAGGGACAACTGTGCCAACTGTCAAATTACATCTTGTTGGAACTCAATATGGTGTTTATAATTCACCCCATAATGATTTTGAATATGGAAATTATGACGGAATTAATTATAATAAATATGTTACATTTGGAACTGACAATCCAGCTTATAATTCTGGAGCTCTATCTGTTTATAAAAATGGTACAGAAGCAATTCGTTTAGGAGGCAATGGAAATTCATATTTTAACGGAGGTAATGTTGGAATAGGGACAACTACCCCAAGTAATCAATTACATCTTGAAAAAGGATATACAGGGACTTTATCTGAAGCTTCATCAATAACACTTGGAACTATAGCTAGTAATTTACCTTGGGCTTGTGGTTCAATTACAGGTTATGTTGCTTCTGGAACATCTAATTCAACTAGCGGTTTCCCAGGAGGATTACTCTTCAAAACAAAATCAGCAGATGGGAATTATAATCAAACTCTTGTTAATAGGATGGTTATTGATTCTAACGGGACAGTTGGTATAGGGACAACTGCCCCGACTCCAGGGTCAATTTTAGATGTAAACGGGGTAACCATAGTAAGAGGAAATATATTGCCTAATGCGACAATAACAAGAGATATTGGAATTTCAAGCTTAAGATTCAATAATACATATTCTGATAGAATTATAACTTCAAACATATCAACAACTAAATATCCTATTGTATCGATGACATCAAATTCAACACCAGGATATACAGCAAGCTCAAGTTCTGAATACCCTGGTGGTTTATATCCACCATATAAAGCTTTTGATAATGATCCATCTACCTTTTCCCATAGCAATGCATTACTTTATAATCAATCAACCGGAATATATATAGGTACCGTAACAACTACAGTAAGTGGAACAGCTTATCTAGGAGAATATATACAACTTCAATTACCTTCTGTAATCACACTAAATTCATATTCTTTAACTTGTCGTACAGGATACCTTTCATCACAATGTCCTAACACTTGGATTATTGCAGGTTCAAATAACGGAACAACTTGGACTTTAATAGATTCTAAAACAATGGGAACCTCAACAGCCCTCTCTTTTTGGACATCGTTAAATAAAAAATACTTTAAAGTCGATAGACCTGGTTCATACGCTTACTATAGAATGATTTGTACAGTTAGCGGTGAATTCGGAAATATTTCTTCTGATAGACAATATTTTGTTTTAGCTGAATTTGAATTATTTAATCAAGATTCCGTTTCCATTCTTGGGGAAACATCAATATACGGATATACAAGCATATATGGAGGTATTAATCAGAAGAAAGAAGGATTAGATGTAGTTGCAATCGGAAATAATGCTGGTCAATATACACAAGGAGCTAACTCAATTGCAATCGGAAATAACGCCGGACAAACGAATCAACCTGCAAATTCTATCATATTGAACGCAAATATATCTGGTTTTACAACAGCAACTCAATCAAACGCCTTATATGTTAATCCAATTCGTAACGATGCAACAAGTACAACTCAAAACTCCTTATATTATAACCCAACAACAAAAGAAATTACATATACAAATAATACATATAATCAAGTCAGTTCAATATCACAAAAAGTTTCGGGTGAAACCGTTAAAAAAGATATCATACCATTTAATATCGGTAAAATTTCAATCACAAATAGTGACATTGACTTTTATATTGATAACTATATCGAAAATGCACAAGAATATACATTTGGAAGGTCAAGTCAAAATGTTTGGGTTGGTGTAGGAACAGGCACAAACACAATTGCCTATTCAACCAATGGAAAAACATTCTTAGGACTAGGAACCACTATTTTCTCGATAAAAGGAAATGGCGTCTCTTGGAACGGCAATATATGGGTAGCTGTTGGTTCTGGTACAAATACAATAGCTTATTCTTACAATGGAATCAACTGGTTCGGAGGTATAAATTCTAACAATATTTTCACAGAAGGAATATCAGTTGCTTGGAATGGATATATCTGGATTGTAGGAGGTTCTGGTATTAGTAATACAATGGCTTATTCATATGATGGAATAAATTGGACTGGTTTAGGCTTCATTTTCAAAGACTATTGTCGACGAATTGAATGGAACGGAAATCTATTTGTAGCAGTTGGTGGAGGTATATCGAAAGCCACTTTTACCGGTGGTACAGATAGTTATTATGCACTTTCAACAACTGTTGGAACTTCTAAAAACGCATTAGCAATTTTTAAAACTATGTGTTGTTCATCTACTGGTCAATATCAATATGCTCTTTCTGCAACTGGTTCAGACAGTAGTTTAACTGATGTAATTTTGTATATGTCTGTAAATTATGGCACTAGTTGGACATCAACATCTACATCAGGAGCAACATCATATTTACAATCTATGTGTTGTTCGAGAGATGGAATATATGTATATTTTGGATTATCAACATCTACAACGTTCTATATTTATAGGGTAATTCGTAATTCTGTAAATACAATCACAATAACAAATACAGGAAATTTAGGCACATCTACAAGTGGAATATGGATAAGTTGTTCTGGTGACGGAAAAACAGTATATTGTGTTGGTGAAGCTTTTTTTGCAAAGTCGCTTGATTATGGTTTCAATTTTTCTGTAAACACGAGTATTGCTGTTTCAGGCTCAATCGTAACGTTAACATCGGCAATGAGAGGAAATGCTTGTTCTATTGATGGAAAATACGTAATGATTTTAAGATCTTCTGCTTCAAATGGTGCTGTTTTTGTTTCTGATGATTATGGTTCAAATTGGACTTCATCGACAACAGTAAATAATGTAAGACATAGAGCTTGTTGTATGTCACCAACAGGACAATATATGTTTGTTGCACCATCGGTTGATACTAGTTCTTATATATCGAATAATTTTGGAATAACGTGGACTAAAATATCTACAAGTCTAACTGGATTTTCAGCTTGTTGTTCTGATGACTTTAGATATATTTTAAGTTGTGATAACAGTTCTGGTGGTACTACTAACAAAATTTATTTTTCAAATAACTATGGTCAAACATTTACAGATATTACTGATAGTCCACTTATTCCAAACGGTTACTATTCAGTCTGTTGTTCAAGTACTTTTAATTATGTACAATATGTTGCGAATTTTGCAGTTTATTCAAAAACAGTAACACTTACGGGTGCTCCCAATAATATATTAAATGTAACTGGAATCACTTCTGGTATAATATATCCAGGAATGGTTTTATCGGGAACTACAAATACTAGAATAACTACAATTCAATCACCGAATAGATTCTATACTTTAAATAATTCACAATCAATCTCTGCAGGAACAACTATAACAGGAACTTCCAGTTCAATGTCTTATTCGTATGATGGTTTAAATTGGAACAACAATGCAACCGCAATTTTCGGAAATCAAGGAAATGGCATAGGATGGAATGGTTTGTTATGGTTGGGTTCAGGATTTGGTTCTACTTCATTTACATCATCTATTTCAGGAACAGTTCAACCATTTTTAGGTGTAACCGCTCTTTCGTATGGAACACTTTATCCAGGATTAAATGTAACAGGTGGAACCATCAATTCAAATACTTTTATATCATCAGGAAATGTTACATTTACAGGTACCATTTTAGGAACAGCATTGACAGTTACTTCAACTTCAGGAACAATATCAATTGGTATGATTTTGTCAGGAACTGGTGTCATTTCTGGAACTACTATAACAACATTTGTAAGTGGTGTTAGTGGTGGTACAGGAACATACACCGTTTCATTATCACAAACAATTACTTCCGGTATAATAATGACTGGAGTTTTACCAAGTCTCGGAACTACCGGAAACTATTATTTAACAAACTCTCAAACTGCAAATGGTTCAATTTTTAGAGCTGGTGGAACAATTTCATTTACAGGCTCTATTTCAGGAACAACATTAACAGTTACTTCAACAACCGGAATTATATCAATAGGCATGGTATTATCAGGAGGAGTTATATCTGCAGGAACTACAGTAATGTCTCTTCTAACAGGGAATGGTAGTATTGGAACATATACCGTTTCTGTTTCTCAAACAATTTCTTCGACTACAATCACTGGAACTTTAACCACTATTTCAGGTCGATATGTTACAATTATTAGAACAGGTGGAAGTGCATCTGATAGTATAAACTTAAATGAGATAGAAATATATGACACAACTAACACAAAAATAACAACGGGTCTTACAGTAACATCATCATCAGTACTAGATTCTAATAGAGGAGTCGCATATTTAACAGATAATGTATTAACAAATAACACAAGTGCTTTAGGATATTTTCATTCTCAATCAGATGGAATTGGAGGTACAACTGGTGCAACAAATACGGGAACATGGGTTCAAGTTGACCTTGGTTCTGTAAAAACAATTTCTTGTGTAAAAGTATATAATAGAACAGATTCGCTTCAATCTGATCCTACGACTCCAATGGGTCGTACAATCGGACTTCGATTATTTATTAAAGACGCAAGCTCAAATGTAGTTTATACAGGAACTGAAATTTCAACAACTAATTTTTCATACGTACTCTTTCCATATACTGTTGCAGGCACTTTAGGAGTTGGAGCCTTAACTGGTCGATATATTACTTTCGTAAGAACTGTTCCTGTCGGAGATAATGTAATCAACTTGGCAGAAATTGAAGTATACGATGGTGCTGTTAAATATACAACGGCAAATACAAATCCAGTTATGACAGCATCGGCTTCGTCAATATTTGGTAATTATTACGCTTCTAACTTAATCGACGGAAACTTATCGACAGGCACTCTAAACTCAGTATGTATTACAAATGGTTACTTACCTTATGGAACTGCTGGTTTAACTAATACAGGAGAATGGGTTGAAGTTGATTTAGGTGCAAATAGAACAATCTCAAAAGTAATTCTATATAATAGAACTGATGGTTCGACAGCTAGAGTTCTTGGACTTACAATGTATGTTTTAGATGCATCAAGAAATGTAATTTATACTGGAACACCAATTTCAAATACTACAACATCATACTATATGTTCGCGTATCCCACGTCAAACGTATCTAGTTTTTCATACAGTAGCACTGCTTGTAATTTTACAGGAACAATTACCGATAATATTTTAACAGTTTCAAGTGTTGCAAGCGGTACTCTGTATGTTGGTGCAACATTAACTGCCGGTCCTTCTACATCAAATAGATATATTTCTGCTTTAGGAACAGGCACAACAGGTGTCGGAACTTATATTTTATCAAATTCTCAAATTATTAGTTCTCGAGCAATTACAACAGGAGGTTCTGTATCAATAACAGGAAGTATTTCAGGAAGAATATTACATGTAACAGCCGTATCTTCTGGAATATTATCACTTGGAATGGTTATAACGAATGCTGGAGTGACTATATCCTCAAATACACAAATAATTGGTTTTGGTACTGGTTCAGGAGGAATAGGTTCCTATCTAATAAATAATTCACAAACAGTTTCTTCTGGCGCAATTACAGCTTCATTTACTACAACTTTTGTAGGAACAATTGCTAATAATACTAATATTTTGAATGTGAATTCTGTTTCAATCGGTGCTTTATATTTAGGAACGGTGTTGACGGCAACTGGTGTCACTGGATTATATATAACTTCATTTGTTTCGGGAACTGGTGGTACAGGAACTTACATACTTTCTGGAAATGCATCACCAGCAATCACAAGTGGAACCATAACTGGTACTTTTAATTCATCTTCATTTACAGCATCGATATCCGATTTTGATATGAATGTAACAGCAGTTGGAAGTGGAACAATATATATAGGTTCTTCTCTTACATCTGGAACAGGAGTATTACCAAATACATTTATAACATCGCAAGCATCAGGAACAACAGGTGGAGTTGGATATTACACTCTAAAAACATCTGATAAAAATGGGTCATTTGGAACGGGAAACATAGTCAATATTACTGGAAATATCTCAGGAACAACTTTAACAGTTACTGCAGTTTCTGGATTGGTTTCTATTGGAATGGTTTTGACAAGCACAACCCTATCGATAACCGGAAATACATATGTTACGGCATTTGCTTCGGGAACGAATGGAGGTGTTGGAACATATACAATAAATAATTCTCAAAGTGTTGCACAAAGTGCAATTTCTGGATTTTCAACCACAACATTTACAGTGATTGCACACAGTGCTGGTGTAAATATATTGACAGTTAATGCTCCTACAATTGGAATCATATATCTAGGGATGGTCTTATCAGGAGATGTAGGTTTGAAAGGATTGTATATTTCTGGATATGGAACCGGAACCGGAGGTGCAGGAACTTACATTCTTTCAGGTAATATATCTTCGATTATTGTAAATGCAACATCAATTACAGGCTATTTTGAACAATCTTATTTTTCGGGCTCAATACAAGGTACAACGTTGACTGTTTCAAATATGCAATCTGGAACTATATATAATGGTGCTATTTTATCAAACGGAAACTGTTTTGGTTCTACTTATATAACATCTTCTAATGTAAATATGATATCATATAATGTGAATACATTTCAATCGTTAGCAAGTTCGGCTTTAACCGTGAACGGAACAGGTACTGCAACCAATGTATTGGCCTATTCAAACGATGGAATAAATTGGACAACTATATCAACCATATCTCCATCTATATTTACTGAAGGTTATGGTATTTCTTGGAATGGAAAATTATGGATTGTAGGAGGTGGGGGAGGTGGAAGTTCATCATCCATAATTTATTCATATGATGGGTTATATTGGATTGGTTTGGGAATCACTATATTTTCAAAGTGTTACAATCTATTTTGGAATGGATGTAAATGGATAGGATGTGGCGAATCAACCAATAAACTTGCTTTCGCTAATGTTGATGGAACAAACTGGAGAGGAATGACAACAGCTTCTCCATTTTCAACAAACTGTCTCGATATGGGATTCAATTATAAGAGAGATAATAGAATCATAATTCCAAAAAATATGACAATTATGGGTGGTCAGGGTGCAACAAATACTCTTGCTTATTCATATGATTCTGGACTAACTTTTACTGGTTTAGGAACCACTATCTTTTCAACAATATGCAACCATATTGAATGGAATGGAAGCATATGGGTAGCAGCTGGTTCTGGAACCAATACAATGGCTTATTCTTTTGATGGGTTAAACTGGGTTGGTTTAGGAACAAATATATTTGGCAGTGAGGGTAAATATGTAAAATGGAATGGAAGCATGTGGGTAGCAGGAGGAATTACATCATCAGCAGGCGTCATTGCCTATTCATATGACGGTTTAACTTGGATAAAAACAACAACTTCGCTTTTCACTGTTGCTTTATATAGTTTCGAATTTAATGGAAAAATATGGATTGCAGGGGGTAGAGGTACAAATACGCTTGCTTATTCATACGATGGTATAAATTGGGTAGCATTGGGAGCAACTATTTTTTCAGATTATTGTGTTTCTGTAAAATGGAATGGAAAAATATTTATCGCAGGGGGGTTCGGAACCAATACTCTAGCTTATTCTACTAATGGTCTAAACTGGATAGCCTTAGGTTCTAGTACTTTTTCAGGTAAATGTAATTCTGTTTCGTGGAATGAAAATATTTGGCTTGCAGGAGGTTCAGGAACAAACACAATTGCCTATTCTACCGATGGTATAAATTGGACTGGATTAGGTAACACTCCTTTTACTTCAAATTGTTACGGAGTTCATTGGAATGGAACCTATTGGATAGCAGGTGGTGATGGGACTAACGCTACTGCGTATTCATCAAACGGTATAAATTGGACAGGAACCGGAGTTACTATATTTAATCTTGCTGGAATATATGCAAATTCGACTAGAAATATTTCTTCAACCTATATTCAACATCCCCTTGTATCTTTAGGTTCAGGCTCAAACCATACTCTAGGATATTCTACAAATGATGGTTTAAGTTGGACTGGAACTGGAAAGAACATTTTCCCCTTGAAATCAAATACTTCTTGTTGGAATGGTAGTATATGGGTTGCTGGAGGAGTTTCAAATACAGCTACTTTTTTAGGTTCAATTACAACAAATACAACTTTAACAGTATCAGAAATGTTATATGATTATCCAACTTTAAACCCGAACGTTTCTGCTTGGGGTTCAACTTCTGCAATATTTTCTCAAGCGACAACTGATCAACAACCAACTTTTGATTTGACAAGCGTGAATTTTAATGGTGGCGCAAAAGATAGTACTACTTCTGGATTTCTTAGTACTTCAAGTTTGACATTGAGAATATTTGAAGAGGGAGGTTTTACAGCTATAGCGTATGTAAAGTTTACAGGGACTCCTGCGATTGGTGAAAGAATTTTCGATTTCACAAACGGTATTAATCAGGTTAATGATACAATTATTTTACATAGAGAGACTGCTACAGCAAATTTAAATTTTAGAATATTTAATGGGGCAACAACTTCTGTAACTCGTATTACAGCAGGAAATGAAATTGTTCAAGGAGAATGGATGACTGTTGCTGTTAGGTATAATGCTATTGGTCCTACATTTCAATTATATAAAAATAAGACATTAATAACAGGTGGAACTACAACTGTAAATAATGTAACTACTCGTGCATCAACAAATTATAATTATATTGGAAAAAGTAGTTATCCATCTGTTGATGGTTATTTCACAGGTAGTATAGGTGGTCTTCTCGTTTACGACAGAGCTCTCTCTGATACTGAGTTAAACATAGCTACCGATGCTCTTGTGAATAAAACATTAAATTTTTCAACTACAAACCTAAAAGTAAGACTGCTTATTTCTCCAAACTTAGGAAATATATATCCAGGCATGACAATAAGTGGTTCAGGGATTACTTCAAATACACAAATATTATTAGGTCCAACAACAGGTGGAACTGGTGCATACACAATAAGTTCAACATCTAATGTTTCAACAGGAACAATAGTAAATGCAGTATCAAGTTCACTTGCTTATTCTAAAGATGGCTTAACTTGGACCGGTATCGGAAATTCTATTTTTTCGAATACTTGTAATAATATAATTTGGACAGGTTCAAATTTTGTAGCTACAGGGGAAGGTTCAGTATCATTTATCGGTAGTATAATAGGAACAACTTTAACTGTAACTTCTGTATTGACAGGGTCTATTTATGTTGGCATGACTGTATATGGTTCAGGAATCACAGCGAGTACAAAAATAACATCTTTTAGTTCAGGAATTGGTTCAGTTGGAATTTATAATGTAAATGATTCACAAACTATATCTTCTATAACAATGAGTGGAACTCCAATTACAGTTGCATATTCAAGTGATGGAATAAATTGGACACCAAGTCAAAACCAAATAGCTTCTGGTGCAAATCCGTCTGTTTATGATGGAAAAAAGACAATTGTTGGAAGTACTGGTTCGGTATCTTTTGTTGGAAGTATATCAGGGACAACATTAACAGTAAGTGAAATATTATATGATTATCCAATTGCAAATCCTTCTGTTTCTAGATGGAATTCATTTTCTCAATATAGAACTGCAAATCAACCTACGTTTGATGGAAATAGTGTTGATTTTAATAGAGCTAATTCTCAGTATCTTTCTAATAATAATTTGAATTTGAATATTAACACTAATGGTGGTTTTACTGCTATAGTTTATTTTAAATTTTCGGGGACAGTTGTAAATAGCGAACGTATTTTTGATTTTGCAAATGGAACGCAAAATCAGAATAGAATTGATAATTTATTTTTAGGCAGATCTGGAGTCTCAACTAATTTTTATTGTTTAATAAGTAATAATACGACACTTGTTATAGAATGGTATCCTGGTGCTGGTAGTATAAATCAAAATGAATGGATAGCAGTTTCGATTAGATATACTAAAAGTAATACAAAATTAGAACTTTTTAGAAATAAGACATTAATAGCAAACACGACAATCGCAATAGTTAATGATAGAACATCCATCTATAATAATATAGGTAGAAGTAATTATAGCGCAAGTTCAGAACCTAATTTCAATGGTAGTATAGGTGGTCTTCTTGTTTATGATAGGGCTCTAACTGATGCTGAGTTAAATAATGCTACAGATGCGCTTGTAAACAAGACATTAAATTTCTCAACTGTAAACCTAAAAGTAAGACTATTAACAATGAATCCGAATGCAGGCTTGATTTATCCTGGAATGACTATAAGTGGTGGCACAATATCTTCAGGAACTACAATTTCATCTTACGGAACGGGTTCTGGTGGTGTTGGTACATATACTATAAGTAGTAGTCAAACGGTGTCGCCAAGTGCAATGAACGGTTCAAATGTAAATGTGTCGTCATCTACAGATTTGGTTACTTGGACTTCTTCGACGAGTGCAAATCTGCCCACAAATTCGATAGCAGGCATGTCGTGGAATGGAGTTCGATATATTGCTGTTGGTTCTGGTACAAATACAATTGCTTATTCATCTGATTTATCAACTTGGACAGCTGTTACAAGTCAGCCTTTTACTTCACAGGGTAATTGCGTGTTTTGGAATGGGTTACGATTTGTGTCGGTTGGTTCAGGTTCAAATACGATTGCTATATCGACTGATGGCATAACTTGGACTGCTATATCGAATTCATTGACTATTTTTCCTTTGTCTTCTAATTCAATTAGTTGGACTGGTAAAAAATGGATTGCGTCTGGTCCGGTAAATACAAGTTCTTTTACAGGGTCAATTTCAGGGACGACATTAACAGTTACAGCTTTTACAAATTCACCGTTAATTTATGTCGGAATGATAATATCTGGAACAGGAGTTGCAAGTGGTACTAAAATAGTGAGTGGAACGGCTTCTCCGTATACAGTAAATATAAATCAGAGCGTTTCGTCTAGAACAATGACCGGTATAACGAATTCGATAGCTTATTCGAATGATGGGTTGATATGGAATGATTCTTTTTCAAGTCCATTTTCGGTTCAGTGTGTAGGTGTAACTGGAAATCCACGAGCGGGAGCGGTTGTTGTTGATAGTCAGATTGTGTTGGATAGAAATGGAAATGGTTTGAGTGACAATTTAGAAATCGTGAGTGATAAGTATTATAATAGTGATTACAATACATTTTCAAGTTCTTTTAGAGCTAGAGTTGTAAATTAATGATGATTAAATAATAATATAATTTATATATTACTATTTAAGGTTAATTTGAACTGTCATAATTAAAATCAATAATTTAAACTTATAATCACCGTTGTAATAAAATGAGTAAAAATTATTATTATAATACAGACTTAATTTTTAATTTATCCAATGCTATAAATCCCTTACTTTTTATAACAAATAATTCTGAAAGAATGAGAATAACTAATTTAGGCATGATTGGTATTTCTCATTCTACGCCTTCTGGAAGACTTGATGTTGTTGGTTCTGTTGTTGTTAATTCTAATGGGATAGTTATGACAAACAATTCAGCCTCTAGTGCAACTAGAGGTGCAACACAAGGTGTAACTTCAAACGAAATATGCGGAATTAGTTCGATGAGTTTTAATACAATCGGAAATACAACTACAGGTGCCGATGCTGGTCAATTGAGAATAAGTGCGGGAGGAGCCACTACAACAATTAATAAAACATATATTGATTTCAACGGGTATGGTATCCGTTTTATGTCTTTTGTTGTCTATGGAGCTGAAAGATTACGTATAGGTCCTGGGTATATTGGTATTGGAACAGACACAGCTAATAATAGTTCTATTTTAGATGTAAATGGAGTTACAACTTTCAGAGGTAATATATTACCAAATACAACAAAAACAAGAAATATTGGAAGCAGTTCATTAGTATGGAATAATCTCTATTGTAATGGAATTTATATATCAGGTTCATTATCAAGGGGTGCACCTATTACAATAACATCTTCTACTTACACTGTTCTTGCAAGTCATAATTGGATTATATGTAATGGTACTGGCACTATCACGGTTACTCTACCAACAGCAAGCTTATTTATCGGAAGAGAACTTATGTTTAAAAACATTACTACACAGCTTGTGAATAGTAATGCGTCTAATGTATATCCAATAAATTCGGGTACACTTGGAAACCAAATTTTACCTGCAACTGCAGGTTCGTCTGCGACCCTTGTAAGCGATGGGACAAATTGGGTCATTACAAGTGCAATTCCAATTCCAATTCCAATTCCAATTATTTCAATTCCATTTATATTTACTATTGATACTTTTAATACTTCAGATGGTTCATCTTTATCAAATCAGTTTAAATTGCCTCTCATTTCAACTGGTCAATATAACTTTTTAGTTGATTGGGGTGATGGCTCTAATTCTACTATAACACAATATAATCAAATAGACATATTACATACTTACAGTGTTTCAGGTTCCAAAACAGTTACAATTACAGGCATATGTTGTGGATTTCGTTTTAATAATGATGGTGATAAGTTAAAAATAATTAATATTAGTTCTTGGGGAACTAATTTTAAATTAGGGACTGATGAGGGTTCATATTTTTATGGTTGTGAACAATTATATATATCAGCAAGTAATACTTTGGATTTATCTTTAACTCAAAGCTTACGTTATTGTTTTAGAGATTGCATAATTTTTAATGAAGATATTTCAAATTGGAACACAAGTGCAGTTACAAATATGACTGGTATGTTTATTAATACTATTTTTAATCAACCAATTGGTAATTGGAATACTAGTGCAGTTACAAATATGAGTTATATGTTTGAAAGCGCTTATGCATTTAATCAACCAATCGGTAATTGGAATACAAGTTCAGTTACAAATATGCGATATATGTTTGCTGGTGCTTATGAATTTAATCAACCAATCGGTAATTGGAATACTAGTGCAGTTACAGATATGCAATATATGTTTTCCACTGCTTTCGTATTTAATCAACCAATCGGTAATTGGAATACACGTTTAGTTACAAATATAGTTGGTATGTTTTTTGTTGCTTATGAATTTAATAATGGAGAACCACCAGGAGGAACTACTTCTCGTATGAACTGGATATTTAATACAATACCATCGTCTATTTATTTTAGAGATGATTCTTCATTGACAAACGAAAACGCACCAATAGGATTTTAAATTAGTTCTAGTTGGATTCCGTACTCAGTTAAAAGTATGAATAATATGTTTTATGGTGTAGATTTTAATGTTCCAACTACGAATCAAGACCTTTATAACGCAGTTTTAATTTTGTGGGGCAAAGTACTGGAGTTCCAAACGGAATAACATTTCATGTGGGTATAACTAAATATTCACTATCAAATGTTTCTGTAGTAAATGCAAGAAATAATTTAATATCCAAAGGTTGGATTATAACTGATGGTGGAGGTGTATAATTCAAATTGAATTATAATTTAACTTTATGGATAGAAAAGAAATAATGTCTAGTCTTACCAATCTATGTCTCCAAACAATTGCAGAATCAATTGAAAATGCACCTCCAATGATTCAAGAAATGATAATTAATGAAACTAAAGAAAATATTAAAAAATCAGTTATAAAAGAAACGGTAAAAGAAATGAAGATTTTAAGTTCAATTGTACCTTCCATTTCTAAATCAATTATTCTTACAAGAGCAAATTTCAATGAAAATCCTGATTATTATGAAATTTACAGTTCGATTTCTAAGCACATTGTTAAGCTTGCTATCGAAATTGCGGAAGCCAATGTTTACGAAATGAACAAGAGTTTCAATATCCTAAGTTCTGTATCGGCTAATGCAAGATATAGATTCTATATTTCGGGTTCAGAAGATGAAACAGAATCAGATGAATATAATGATACACAGTATCAAAGTGATAGCAATTAGATATTAAATTTTATAAATTTAATATTCAAGTTTTAGAGGATGATTAAATCTCTTCGAAATCAAAACCACAATCAAGGTTAGATTGCGCTAGTTCTCCTCCACCTCCACCTTTACTTTCCTTTTGAGAAATCTTCTTTTCGTCATCGTCGCTATTTTCAATATCAAATCCTTCATCATTATCATGATGTTCTGTTATAATTTGAGATATTCCAGACTGTAAAAATGATTCGGGAATCTCGTCCATTTTTACTAACTTTTTGACCTCGTCGTGGTCATACAGATGAATAATATCCATCTTATCATTCTCGAATTCTCTCCTCGAAACAAGGACTACACTATCAATATTTACCCATATCTTTTTCTTGGTAAACTTACCTGGAATATGAGCTATTATCTGTTGATTATCTACAAGTACAACCATTACTCGTTTATCTCCTAAAATTTTAGATACTTTAGCATATTCTTCCATTGTTGCCCTCAATTCCAATATTCTTTTTCCGTGATTTTTAACAACACTTGATTTCTTCTTATTTTTAGCTTTGAATCTCATTAGTAATTTATTAATAGCTATTAATTCATAAGCTACTTATTCTCATTATCATCTTCTTTATGATTTTCATTATTCTCTAACCATCTTATACAATCTAAAGCGGATGAACAGCCCATTCCTGCAGAAGTAATTGCTTGTCTATATATCTTATCGACACAATCTCCACCTGCAAATATTCCTTCTACTGATGTCATAGTGTTGTATAGGGAAGACTTTCCTGTTATGATATAGCCATCATTATCCAATTCAACTTTATCCTGTAAAAATTCTGTATTAGGATGATGACCAATTGCTATAAAAGCACCTTGAAATTCAATTGATTCTTTTTCTCCGGTTAGAGTTGATTCTAGAATTGCTCCTGATAAAAATGATTCATTCTCTAGCCATTGTGTAACTCTAAAATTGACCTTGAAATGAATACCATGTTGAACTGCTCTATTTATCATAATCTTGCTTGCTCTAAAGTCTCTTCGACGATGAACTATGGTTACTTTTGATGCATATCTTGATAAGAAGATTGCTTCTTCAAAGGCGGAATCACCTCCACCAACTACGATAATCTCTTTGTTTTTAAAGAAAAAGCCATCACAAGTTGCGCATGTGGATAATCCGTTTCCTCTTAGATTTTCTTCTCCTTCGATGTCTAACCAGACTGGTTTAGCACCAGTAGTAATTATGATTGATTTACTTTGAATTTCTTCTCCTCTTGAAGTTAAAATCCTAAAAGGTCTGGATTGAGTATTGATAGAGACGACATCATCTCTCTTATATGTAGTTCCGAAATTCTCTGCCTGTTTGTTCATTATGTTCATTAATCCTTCACCTTCGGTTGAATATACGCCTGGAAAATTCTCTATTTCTGTTGTTTGCATTAACTGACCTCCATACATTATTCCTGTTATCATTAGGGGATTCAACATTGCTCTTGCGAGATAAATAGCTGATGTATATCCGGCTGGTCCGGAGCCAATAATTACTGTATTTTCTATATTTTGCATATTTCTATATTTTGTTTACAATTATTATCCTTTAAATTGACCTGGTTTTTTCATCATAGAGAATGCGATAAAACAAGCGATGGTTAGTAATAGAACTCCAAAGAGAAGATGTCTTGTATTTCTCCTTTTTTGAATGGCTTGAATGTTACAAAAAGTAGCCATATCTGATGGAACAGGAGGATTAGTAGTTGCATTATCAGAATCAATTTGGGTTTTAACTGTATAAGATATAAAATCATTTGGATTAGGAAACTTTTTCTTAAAAGAATCAACTAAACAATCTAAATCTAGATTGGAAATTTCAAAAGTATTAGGTAATATATCTCTTAAATTGCTGATAAGTTGTTTATTCCAAGAAGAAGGTATGTTGGTATCAAAAGGAATTGATATTGCTTTTGTATTATTTTTGCAGTTCAAAATAATAGCCGGAATATCTTTTTTGCCGTATTGTATATCATTAGGATTAGGGTACTTTGAAACTAGATTTTTCATTACACAATCATGATTTATCGAAATATCGGTTTCATTTAAAACTGTTTTTGACAACATCTGTTTAAAAATGGTATATAGCAATGGTGACCAATTGTTTGGCATACTAGTCATTTTATTAATATATAAATATTAATAAATTAAAGCTACCTGTTAACCTGAAGAAGTAACACCTAAGTTTGCTCCAGAATCCGCATTGTAAGTTAGTTCGTATGTAAGAGAACTTCCGGTTAAAACTTTACTACTCAATTCAACATTGCTATCGGTCAATGTTTTAACTGCTAGGCCACTAATTCGTTCACGACAGCAATCAACTCTGTTTTTAATGACTATTTTTGATATCTTCATTGGGTTATTTAGAACTACTCTTATATATTGTATAGGCGAAGACGCCACGTTGTCTGTAGTGTGAGCGAAGTTATTTAGATCACCATCTATCATATTTGATGCTGGATAACCATCCAATGGTGGATTTAAATTTGCTGTCATATTTGATGCTGGTATAACAATATTTCTCTCGTCATACATCATTATTTCTGACAGATTAATAGGATCACCTGCTGATGGTCTTTCTAATGAAACAGTCTTGACTAACGAGGATAATGGAGTTATTATACCAGGAGAACCGGGAGAACTAGATTTAGAACTAGATGAACTAGTTGAAACAACAATTACGATGATGACGACGACCACAACAGCAAATATTACTCCGCCGATTATATATTTTCTTTGATTATTATCACTCATTTATTATAGTAAAATAAAAAATATTCATGATATATGAATAATTTATAAATACATTTAAATTGAATTTAAAGGAAAGTCATTTTTAAATAGGAAATAATGGCTTCGTCAATCAAAAAGAAACTAGTATGCAACTTTAAAAAACATGATTATCCGAATTTTGATGATATAGATGTATCAACTCGAACTTTCACTTCTTCAGGTAATATCAAAATCAAGCTTGATAAGCTGTTTGATTTTTTAGAGGCGACACCTTACACTGTGGTTCCAAAGAAGAGGGGGCGAAAGAAGAAGGTCGAACAAGAAACTAAGAATATTGAACTGAATGAAGGTGAAATAGTTACATTAGAATTTGAAGGGAAAATCAAGGGAGTTCGAATCAAAGCTAAAAAACAAAAGAAGTTTTTTCGAAACTCATTAACAGTTGTTATGTTTATTATTAATAAGTTGATAAACTTCAAAGTATGTAGAAATGGTACCTTTCAACTTACTGGTTGTAAGACTGAACAACATGCTGAAAATTGTATCAAACACATCTGGAACTATATGAGAGGAAACCAAGAACTGTATACTGTTGAAAATAACGAAAAACCTTATTTTCTGTTGATACCATCAATGAGGAATATTGATTTCTCTTTGGGGTTCTTGGTAGACCGTGAAAAACTCAATCAACATATGATTAATAAGCAAGACAATCTGCATTGTCTCCTGGAAACCAGTTTTGGATATACAGGTCTCAATATCAAGATGCCACTTCAAGATGATATTACACAATTACAAATAAAAAAGCTGGTTTTTAAAGATGATGTATGGGTTGAAAACTATACGATATATAACGAATTTCTTGAATCCCTTCCTGAAAAGGAACGGAAAAAGAAAGAATATGATAGGTATAATACTTTTCTGGTTTTTCAGTCTGGAAAAGTGATTCATTCTGGTATTTCAAATGAATATATGAAAAAATCATACTACGATTTTCTCGATATCATCAATTCATGTTATGAGCATATCGAAGAGAAACTGGATAACTAAATATTAGAACTTTATTTTACAATATAAATTTATATTGTAAATTCACAATCTTTCATATTGTTTCAAAATTATTATCTTCTATAAATATTAAGACCCATCCTAAATCCGACTCTTTCTCGATATCCTTTATCGCTTTTATATTTATCCACCTATATATACTTTTTAAAAAAGAGGCAAACCCAAGGGCATTTTCAATTGTAGACGATGCACGAATACCTCTATAAAACAAGTAAGCATAGAAAGCATAATTGTACATTTTATATTATTTACATTTATTTTTTATTCATTAATAAATGTCTACTAATTCGATTGATATCAATCTTCAAAATATGACAAATATTCAATATCAAATTCAAAGGAAAAAATATAACGAAACTCCTTATTTTGCAACTAAAACAAATGGAAAGCAAGTTGTTACTGATTATGATGAACTTCCATATAGGAGATGGTATAGAGGTATACCAGAAGTAAATATCCCTATTGTAGCTGAACGAGAGGCTGGTTACAGACCTTTAATCAAAAACATCTATATTACGGAGAAAAGTGAGCCTGAAAAGATAAACCATTGTTTTGAATCTGCTTGTTCTGTTGTTTATCCTTGTTATCCAGAATATCTTAAGAAGGATGCTGATAGAGATGAAATGAATGTAATGCTTAACAAGACTTGTCTTAACAGAAGATTATAATCATGTTCTAGAAATTTAAATTGGTGACCAATTTAAATTCATTCGTTATTTCGTTATTTAGTTATTTCGAGAAAACTTTTATTATGTTATAAATTAATAAATGAACAAGAAAAGTTTATTATATATTATCGTAGGTATTGTTATTGGAAGTATGATTGTTTTATACATATATCGTAAGTTTGAAAGTTATACTGAAGAGCAATTCAAAGGAATTTGTCTGTTTGATATTGATGATACACTTACTACAGGAACAGAAAATGATAAAGTAGTTGACGAATGTATAAAAGCAGGTTATGCAGTTGGAATTTCAACGGCAAATCCATCCTATTTCCCTCATACTGTTCGTTTTTTCAAATGGATGCCGTCAAATCTATACGACTTTATGGAACAGCATAAGTTTGATACTTTTAATAACGTTTCAAGCTTTTATTTAAATGGAAAAATGAATAAGGATGCATATAAAGAGATAGATTCTTATTTACCTGAAAATATTAATATATATGGATGGCGAAAGGGTTTCACTTTAATGTCAACCGCTAGTCTTTATGGAATTACGGATACGAAAAAGATGATACTGTTTGATGACAATCGAGAATACATCAATGGAATCAAGGCATTCAACGGTAATGTTAATGTTGTATGTTCAGGTCGAGATTGTGGTGGAACACTAAATGTTGAAACAACGTTAAAAGTAATTTAAATTCTGGATTTTTTCTCTTAATTCTAAATATGGCTTATAAAAATAGTTTCATATAGAAAATGGCTACTACCAATCCCAATATTAAAGCACTCGCAACATCTATTAATAACTTCGTCAAAAAATTCCTATCAAATGATAATCTAACAGTTGAAAGTTGGTCTTCTGCTTCAAATCAGAAGCAACTACGTTCTGTACTATCAGGCAAGGAGCAGAAGAAGCAAAAGGAAGACAAGACTGACAAACCAAAGAAGTCAAAATCTTCTTACCTCTACTTTTGTGCCGAGGAACGTCCTAAAATTAAGGAAGAACATACTGATATGACTTCGGTTAATGTCACTGTTCTTCTTGGAAAGCGTTGGAAAGAACTAAAAGAAGATAAGACACGAGTTCTCGAACTTCTCAAGTACGAGAAAATGGCTTCCTCTGATAATGAGAGATATAAGAATGAGAAGCAATCTGTAAAAAAGAAGACCAATGATAAACCCAAGAAAGCTAAATCTGCATATCTAGTATTTTGTGAACAAATGAGACCTGTAGTTAAGGTTGACCATCCAAATATGAAAGCAAAAGAAATCATCGTTGAGTTGGGTCGTCGTTGGCAGTTACAAAAAGTACAGTAAATAAATTAATTAAACATCATATTTTAAATTGTAATACAATTTAAAATTTATTCTTTACATTCTTTCTCATTAATGAGGTCCAATATCTCTTCCTTTGACCTAGCTATTTTAATTGGTCTTGCTGGTTCATATGAAGTCATTATTTTCTGTATAATTCTCAAGCTATCTTCATTATTACAATACATAATAATGAAGTCGATTGATGCCTTCAGGTCATCATACAATAAAACAAGATTGCTAACAATCTTAATTATTGCAGAAAAAGGAGGAATTTTACCGTTTAAAACAAATAATAGAATGAACTGATATTCAGCTTTTGCCATTATACTTTTTAGAACAGAGACTGATTCGTTTATATGTTGTTCTATTTCAATATTCCAGTCTGAACTACAGGATACTTTTAATACACGAGGCATTAATTTATCGCAAAAAACTATCATTTATTATAATCTTAATAATTATAAATAGATTAGGGCAGGAGATGATGTATGATATGTATCAATTTTAAATTGTATTGCAATTTAAAATTTTAGGTTAATATTTATCGTTAACAGTTGTCGATTAACTCGGAGATATAGTCCTGTGCTTTATGAATATCATTAATCTTGTTTCTCGAGTCTTCTATAACAGAATGAGTTAAGGTTGTATTTAGGTTCAACCTCTTATTGTATTCGTAAAAAAGATATACAAACAACAACTTATCAAAAGTAAAAGCAAAGAAGGTAAAATATGTATCAAAATAAAAACATATCATAAAAAATATGATTGAAATCAAGTTGTATTTTATCATTTCTGTAAAATATGTATATTTTTTAGACGCGTTATTTTTATTGATTTTAGACTGTAATTCTGTTTGTTCTACTTCAATTTTCTTATATAATCTATCGACCTCAACGAAGTTCTTGAGCATACCTTTGATATATGTCATGCTTTTTTCCATCTTGCCTGAATCGATTTCTAGTTCTTCAATCTCATTTTCAAGTTCTTTTATTTTCTTTGAATACTCCCTATTTTCAGCCTGTAAAGTATCATTTTGAAGAATGATATACTTCCTTTCTGCTGACAAATCATTCATAATAGTCGACTTCTGCTCCTCGTTTCGCAGATAGATATTAATAGATTCTGACTTATTTTCACTTGACATTTTATTATTCTGATTTATACTTATTTTTTATACTGGATTTCAATTTAAAATTATGATATAAAAATACCAAAATCTAAACCAATTTAAATTGGTATATTCCAATGAATTAGACAATGACAACCAAACGATATTCAGTCGATTATATTAGAGAATCCAATTATCAGGAAGAATATATGTTATACAATTCCAATTTAGAATCAAAACTGGAAGATTGGTTACTTTTCAATAGTGTATTCTCTCGTCTCGGAGAGAACGGAGTTGTAGGTATTTTGGAATCGAAAGAAAGTCAACTTAAATTCATATTCAAATTTTCCAAATATAAAAACTATCTATCTATTCATGAGCATATGATATACCAAAGTTTAACATGTATCGAATCTTTTTGTCCTCATTTTTCTCGTTCATATGGTATAATCAGTTCAAAAACAAATAAAAATTATAAAGCAGAAAATCCGTTTCATATTGAAGAATTCTCGTATGGTGTCACAAGTGATATCCTTCTTCTTGAACATTACGAGAACAAACCAAAATTCAACCAATATCTTCTTAACCCAAATGTTTCAGAAACGATTATATTTGCAACCGTTAAGCAGGTTCTTCTTGGATTGTGTTTTGCTCAAAAGAAAATACAGTTTACTCATTATGACCTTCATTCAAGTAACATCTTTATGGATAGATGCAGTCCTAATATTGTATTCCTATATGTAGTAGACGAACATAACCAATTTTATATTGCACCAAAGGGTCATTTTCCAATCATTTTTGATTTTGGTTTCTCATATACAAATGATATAGAAAATAATAATATGAGATGTACATTAGCTCATAGTAATACTGGTCATACATCGAATACATTCGATTGGGTTGCTGACGCTAAAAACTTTTTAGTTTCAGTCTCAAGTACTCTTACGAAAACAAGAGAATCTAAAAAAATAAAGAAATTCAGAAATGTTGTAAAAAATATATTTTCTCCTTTAAAAATATCATTGGATAATGGATGGGATAAAGGCAATGGCAAATCGGCTTCTGATATACTGGTTGATACATTTCGAAATCTCAATAAGGTTAAATCTGAACTATTTAGAACGAGGACTTATGAATGTATTGATATAATTCAGTCTCTAATCATATTGCCGTTTGATAAACAAGATTATAACGATATAAAGTTGAATTATTATTCATTTCTAACTGAATGGGTCAAAATAGAGAAGGAATTTATATCGAAGGTATATATGCTTTCGATATTAAAAGATATTGTTGATAGTGCAAACTCATTACGATGTTCCTATTTTGATGATGAAACAAGACATGGTTCTATTGAATTCTTTAAAGAAGCAGTATACGAGTCAATTGAAAAAGTATCTAAATTTTGCCGTCCTAAAAACATAAATTTCGAACTGATGTTAGGGTCGATTTTGTTATTATCAAATGATATCGAAGGTATATTCTTTACTATTTCAAATGAATCAAGAGAAAAGAAAAACAAGATGTATGATAGGTTGATGTTTAGTTCAATAGAACAGATATTTGCTTCTATAGAGGTATTATTTCAAGATGATTTCGTGTTTAAAAATAATACAGAAATATTGATTTTTGATTCAGTTAGAGAAAAGACTGAACAATTCAAATTATCTTCAAATCAAACAGATTGTATTAATCAGTTATCGAATCTGGTTAAAGGAACTTATATATACGATTTATATAAAAGTTCAATTGAAATTCATATTTAGTTTTTAAATTTTTCAAAACATTTAAAACTACAAAAACAAACCGTTTTATATTGATTTCCATCTTTGATTTTCGTTTTCAGGCTTCTATCAGTTTCAACACCACATTTTTTACATAGACATTCTTCTGATGAATCTCTATTTCTTCTTGGTGAGTCTACATCTGAAAAGTCTGAATTTGTTCTTTCTCTCGATTCATTATCGCTCTCTGTGAATAGAGGTGATGGTGACCCGTTCTCTCCTTCACTATCACTGAATAAATCTTGTCCAATGTTAAGATTCTTTAGAGACATTACAAAATCTTCGTATAACTGTTGAACATCGAATTCTTCTTCTTGAGGGGGTACTTGTCCTTGTGGTACTTCATCCGGTTCAGCTACAGGTACTTCTCCATCATGAATTTTTGTGTTGTAGACCTTTGAAATATGACTTTCTACATCACTCGGAATCATTGTCGAGTCGATATTCCTGATATTGAAATACTTACGACCGTTGTCAGTATATCCGAACCATGTGTAATCTCTATCTCTTTCATCGGCTAGAATTACAACATCGACAAAACCAGAATTTATATTTTTAATCTTTGCTGATGTATTGATAATGAATGCATATAGTTTGATTTTAAAGTTTTTAAGGAAGACTTCAATTTGTTTTTTAACTACTTTTTTAACTTGTTTTTTGCTTTCAGAATTACTGTCATCATCAAATTCGAATAGTTCAGGTAGAAAGTCATATTTGGTAGCATATGCAATTCCTTTCATATTAAATACATCATTTTGAATTCGAGTCTTATATAAGCTTGCGAGTTTGTTATTTTGATTTCTGATGATGAATTGATTTGAGTAGTAGAAGATGATTTTCCCTAGCTTTTTAACGAATGATTCAAACGAGTTATATTTCTCAAGTAAACCAATTAATATATCATCTATCTTATTTGATGATAATCCAAGATTGGTTTTCAGTTCGATTTTTGCTAGGTCAACTACTTCACCTGGAATCTCCTTTAGTTTATCTAATTTCTTTTGGAATTCTTTTTCAGAGACTATAGGTAATCTATTTCTGGGTCTATTGAATTTGTATAGGTTGTATCCGGTTGGTACTGGAACTACGTTTCCGTTTTCATCAATCATTAAAGGGACTCTATTTTGAACTGCTTTTGAAGGTTCTTGTTGTTTATTTGGTTCCTCGTTTGGTTGTTCTACGTTTGGTTCACCTCCTCCTCCGTCGAGAGTTCCAGCTTTGTATCTAATATAAAATTCATCGTATGGATACTTGCTTTCAACATACTTTTGAGCAAAGTATCGTTTTTCATTTTTGTTGATATCAAGAAATGAATCTAGCATATCGATAAATTTTGCAGACATTTGAGACCTTAATTTATCTGTTTGTTCTAAATATTTCAATGGATTTATAATATAATCGGTAAAAAGAGACCTCATTATCTCATCGTATTTACCATATATCATAATATTTTTATCGATATATTTAGGCTTGAACTTAGTATCAAAAAATTCCTTAAAATTCAAAGGTTGATTCAAGTATAATTGTGAAAATTTAACAAATAAGTTTTCAGGAATTTCATTTAAGAACCTTGTAAAAAATGTTCTTCTCCCTTTCCATATTGATTTTGAATTCATAAATCTTGTCAGTTCACTTTTGAACTGTTCGATGTCATTAGGATCTACATTTTCGAAAAACATTCTTACTTCTTTTTCCTCCGCTTCAATATTCTGCATAGCTGATATTTTAGGTTCCGATTGAAGAGGCTTACGTGTACCTTTAGGGTTTTGTTTACCTAGTAATCGTTTTATATCTCCTTGTTTCTTAAGGTTTAATATTTTATTCAAATCTCTTTGTGTTGCCATTCTCTTTATTTATTGTATATACCGATTATAAATAATTTATTTTTAGTTATCTATCTGATATAAACATAACGATTCATAATTCAAAGAATTTTAAATTGAATTAGAATCTGAAATTCAAAGATTTAATAAATGCCTAAACTATATTTCCGATATGGTGTTATGAATTCGTCCAAGACAGCCCAGTTAATTATGGTTGCTCATAACTATCGTTCTCGGGGAAAAGATGTCCTTGTTCTAAAGCCAAGTATTGATTGTAGAACAGAACAAGTCTATTCCAGAGCAATGAGTAGTATACCTGTTGATAAGGTCATCTTTCCTGATTCAAATCAAGCAATATTTGATTCTGATTATGACTTTATGAATATCCATTGTATTCTTGTTGATGAATGTCAATGGTTATCAGAGAGCAATGTAGATGAACTCAAGTTCGTTTCTACCACTAAAGTTCCTGTTATTTGTTATGGTTTGAAAACCGATTATAGGTCAAGGATGTTTGTAGGGTCAAAGAGATTAATCGAGATTGCTGATTCAATTGAAGAGATAAAGAATGTATGTATTAGTTGTGATAAGAAGGCAATCATCAATGCCAAGTTTTATGTAGATGATTGTGGTAATAAAACTATAGTAAATGATGGTTCTGATGAACCTGATTTTGGCGGAGAAGAGAAATATCAGGCTATGTGTTGGAAGTGTTGGAAAACAGTTTAAATTTAAACTGTTCATTATATTTTAAATTCATATGGATTTAAAATTCAAATTTGGTTGTGTAATTTACTTACGTTTAACAGGTTACTTTTTCTTGAGAACCTTACGTTTAACAGGTTACTTTTTCTTGAGAACCTTACGTTTAACAGGTGACTTTTTCTTGAGAACCTTACGTTTTACAGGTGACTTTTTCTTGAGAACCTTACGTTTAACAGGTGACTTTTTCTTGAGAACCTTACGTTTTACAGGTGACTTTTTCTTGAGAACCTTACGTTTAACAGGTGACTTTTTCTTGAGAACCTTACGTTTAACAGGTGACTTTTTCTTGAGAACCTTACGTTTTGGGCTATATTCTCTATTGACATTTGCCATTTCAAATATATTCTTTGATAGGGCTGAAGGGAGTTGGAAATTAGAAGGTAACTTTCTGGATGTTAGATTAAATATGTTACTTTGAAGTTGGCGCTTTCCTTCCTGTCTTCCTCTTATTCCAAAAACATACATAATCATCTCATTATTCTCTTGTTCTTCTTCACCATCTTCATCCTCTTCATTACGCATCATCCGACCTTCTTCTTCTCCTTCTATCAAGTCATCTAAACTAATACTGTAAGGCAGTCCGGATTCAAAGTCTCTTCTAATAACTTCGATTCCATTTTTAGATTTTAAAACCAAAACAGAAGCTTCATATGGACCATCTTCGGTTTCTGTTAAATACATTAAGATTGTAAAATGGTTATTTTTCAAATTGTTATTCAATAGTTCTCTTAGTTCTTCTGAATTAATACTAACAGGAATCAAATTTTCACTTAAAGTTCTCCTACGATGTTCATCATTAATGATATTGTAAAATCGAACTAGTCCAACATCTTCTTGATGATTTCCTTGTTGATGTATATATCCAGCATCAAAGAGAGTATTACATTTATCCATAATTCCTGGTCTTACTCTTATATTCATATGCTCATTTAATACACGAGCAGGCCTCTGTAGTAAATCAATACCATCAAGAGAAAAGTCTTGGTACGATATTGTCTCTACAGGCCAATTATATTTGTCTTCATCAGCCATTTATTATTATAGATAATTTAAATTTATTTATTCACTGTATATTTCAAAATTGGATACCAATGGCAGTTCAAATATGAACTTATTTTTCTTATTAAATTGAAAAAAAGTTTTAGATTTACAATTATTAAATGATTCGTAAAGCTTTGAACTATATCGGTATTCATCGTCGTTCCTATTCTATTAAAAGAACGATATCAGAGATTGATGTTGGTGTATTACCGATATCAGAGATTGATATTGATATAATATCTATGAATGAAAGAGACGATTATGAACATAAGAGGAAAAAGATGAAATTGAAGCATATTCTAGACAGTTCAAAAGTGAACCATAAAACAGAAATATTGAATGAAGATAACCTAAAGGAAGCTCATGTCTATTGTAAAATCAACAATCTATCAGGTCAAGAATCAGGCCCATTGATTGAAAACTATATCAAAAACAAATACAATATGCAAAAGAACGACCCATCATTTTGTATTGGGGATTTAAACTGTAATCAAAAGAATGTTGAAATCAAAATTTCAAACGGTGGTAAGGATAATAAAAAGTTCAATTATGTTCAGTTGAGAATGAACCATAATTGTGATTATATTTTTACTGCTTATTATCTTGATTATACCAATTTAAGTCAGACTGGAGAATTATTTATTTTTAATTTGAAAAAGGAGGATATAAAGAATCTCATAATGAAGTATGGAAATTATGCTCACGGAACGATAAAGAAATTGGGTAAAATATGTAAGAAGGACTTGGATAGTAGTGATAATGACAAGGAGTATGCCTTGCGTCCTAAGTATGGTGATAAATGTTGGAATGAGTTATTACAATTTAGAATTAATGATGTTATGCTTTGAAATTAAATTACATTTATAATTTAATTTTCATATTGTTATCTCTTCAAAAATGAATTGAATGTTGTATTCATGTCTCTATAATCATTTTGTGTTATGAAACGATGTTTGTAGATTCTAGCAGTTTATGTTTTAGGCCGACATTCTGGTCCAATTCCGTTGAATTGCAATCCTGGATTTTTAGCTTTAATATCTTTAACACCTTGAACATCGTCACATTTAGGATAACATTTATTACCACTCATTTCTTCATTTTCGGCACATCTCAATGGTTTACGAAGACGCTCTTTAGATTTTTTAAGACAATGTAGACCACCATCAACACCAAGCCCAGATGGGCAATTTGGTCTACAATTATTACCAACACCACTATATCCAGGTTTACATATAGGATAACAGAAACCACCGCTCATTTCTTCCCAACTATTACATCGATTAGCAAGTCTACCAATCCTCTTATATGATGCTGGTTTTAAACAAAATGCTCCATTATCAGTAAACCCGTCTGGACATTTTTGCTCACATGATGGTAAAATTCTATTACTAGCAACTGTACTAACACCGTCTATATTTTCACATTTAGGATAACAGCCACCAAATGTCCTATCTTCAATTCTCTCTTCGTTACTTGCACATGTATGAGGTGGTTTACCAGTTCCTCTAGGAACCGATTCTGGTCTTGTTACCGCGGGTGTTGTAACCGCTGGTCTTGTTACCGCTGGTGTTGTTACCGCTGGTGTTGTTACCGCTGGTGTTGTTACCGCTGGTCTTGTTACCGCTGGTGTTGTAACCGCTGGTCTTGTTACCGCTGGTGTTGTAACCGCTGGTCTTGTTACCGCTGGTCTTGTTACCGCTGGTGTTGTAACCGCTGGTCTTGTTACTGCTGGTGTTGTTACCGCTGGTGTCGCATCTCTAATTCTATCCTTTGATTTATTTAATCCAAACATTTTTTGAAAAACAAATTTATATATTAAGAATGCACCAATTATTACAACTGCGCTAATTAAAACGATTTTAGACATTTATTAATATAATAATAAAATATTTAACTGTTAAATATTCTTCCCTATACCAGTATAATCTTATACAACAAAATCTACATCATTATTCAATTCATATCTACGGTTTATATTTTAGGCCAACATTCTGATCCAATTCCTTTAAATTGCAATCCTGAATTTTTAGCTTTAATATCTTGTTGAAAGGGAATGTAATTGAAACACAGTATAGAGATATACAATCAAACCTAATACAAAGAGGAGAAACGAAGCTCGACATAGGAGAAACGAACTTGATAAAAGAAGGACATATTAGTTTTATGTGTAATGATTTTGGATACCATAGCATTAAAAACGATACAGAAGATATTGTTTTTTCACTTCATATTTATTCTCCACCTTTACATAAGACAAAATACTTTCCAGTTTAAAAGAAGATCAATTACGATAAATGTCAGATATGATTGTCTCTCTGGATACCTTTTTGGAAAATGTCGAAGTAGTTTCAAGTAACGGCGAAACCTTTTTTTCTGCTTTAGAAAAACTAATATCGACTTCAAGTCAAGCTGTAGATTATCATGTTCATAGGTTATTCCTTATTAACTCTATTGGTGTATTAGAGGTCGACAGACAAGGTAGAAAGTTCTTCGATATTGAATTAAAAAATAGCGAAGGTGATATCATTAGTCATATTGATACTAGTATGGATTCTAAACTCCTTATTGGACCTCATACTCATGATATCAGAAAGAGGATTGTTATGTGTAATTCTTCTTATAGCCCTGTAAGAATTCGTATCTTTGTTAATGATAGCGACCGTGTATATGTCTCATACAGAGTCATTGTTTTATCGGGTGATTTAAAAAATCAACTGATGGCAGTTCCAATTTTAGTCTGTGATAACATATCATATGCAAATGGTTGTTGTTAATTATGGTTGAATTATTTTATATTGAACTTCAATATAAAATATTTAAATGTTTAAGATGAACAGTTCTCACAGATGGACAATCTGTACTATCTGGACTACATGTATTACCAATACCATGATATCCAGGTTTACATTTAGGATAACATGCATCACCACTCCTTTCTTCGTTACTATTACATGATTTAGTAACTCTACCACTCCTCTTATATGATGCTGGTTTTAAACAAAACGATCCATAATCAGTAAACCCAGATGTACATTTTTGCTGACATACTGGTACAACTCCAGTTGTACTAGCAACTGTACTAACACCGTCTATATTTATATTTCACATTTAGGATAACAGAAACCACCAAATATCCTATCTTCAATTCTCTCTTCGTTACTTGCACATGTATGAGTCGGTTTACCAGTTCCTCTAGGAACCGATTTCATTAAAGTGTCTTGTTACTGCTGTCTTGTTACAGCTGGTCTTGTTGTTGCTACTGCTGGTCTTGTTGTTACCACTGGTCTTGTTGTTACCACTGGTCTTGTTGTTACCACTGGTCTTGTTGTTACCACTGGTCTTGTTGTTACCACTGGTCTTGTTGTTACAGCTGGTCTTGTTGTTACAGCTGGTCTTGTTGTTACAGCTGGTCTTGTTGTTACAGCTGGTCTTGTTGTTACC
>Ga0207938_1000006_pt1 | contig 43784 bp, 44 predicted proteins | sample LakMenEpi15Mar12_FD_150671 | JGI IMG/M metagenome (GOLD analysis project Ga0207938, IMG submission 150671) | Freshwater microbial communities from Lake Mendota, WI - 05MAR2012 deep hole epilimnion (SPAdes) | ecosystem: Environmental > Aquatic > Freshwater > Lake > Epilimnion/Euphotic zone ...
CTAAGTCCTTCGGCAAGGCGTATTTTTAAGACTTGCTGACGCATATCTAGGGAATAAGTCATCGGGGAAAATCTGCTTTGGTTATTTGTCTAAAATTATAATCAAATTAACAATGTTTGGCTATATAAGTGAAAATATTGATGTTATTTATCACTTGGCTGCTTTTAAAATTCCCAGATATACAGATGCTCTTGATACGTTAAAGGTGAATTCTTTTGGCACTGACAATGTTGCTCAGTTAGCAGTTCAAAAAAAAGCTCACTTAATTGCTGCTTCTACGTCCGATGTGTATGGTAAGAATTTAGCAATACCATTTAACGAAGAGTGTGATTCAATAATAGGCGCTCCAACAGTTAAACGTTGGGCCTACGCTATTTCAAAAATGTTTGATGAACAGCTTTTATTTGCGTACCATCAAAGACATAGCATTGATGTTACCTTGGTGCGTTTTTTTGGGGGGTATGGCCCTCATCAGCACTTATCATGGTGGGGTGGTCCGCAATCTGTTTTTATTGATGCAGCGTTACACCAAAAACCAATTGAAATACATGGGGACGGTTTGCAAACACGAACATTTACATATATTAGTGATCATGTTGCTGGTTTAATGAAAATGCTTGAAACCGAAAATTCCAAAAATCAACTTTTTAATCTTGGTTCATTTGAAGAAATAAGTATTTTAGACCTCGCTAAAAAGATTTGGTTTTTGGTGCAGGGCAACGAAGACGTTCCATTAAATATTATTCCCTATGAGAAATTTGGAAAATATGAAGATGTTAGAAGACGAGTGCCAGATATAACAAAAGCTCGTAGTTTGCTCAACTACGATCCAGCAATAACATTAGAAATGGGACTTAAAAAAACTATTGAATGGCAAAGGTCTTTGTAAGCAGAATGACACTATTTATTGTGATCCCATTTTTAAATGAAGCAGAAAACTTTGTTAGACTTGCGCAGGAATTACGAGAATTTATTGATAATAACTTGTCTAAGTCACAGTATCTGATCATTTTTGTTAATGACGGCAGCGCAGATAATTCAGTTGTTGAAGTGCATAAAAAATTTGCTGATTTTAATTACCAGCTACTAAATCATGTGACTAATATGGGGCCCGGCGCAGCCTTTCAAACAGCATTTTCAGAGATTTTAAAAGCTGCATCAGAGAATGATTTTGTTCTTACAATAGAAGCAGATAATACAAGCAATCTTTCAATAGTTCCTAGTATGCTGCGTAGAAGTAAGGAGGGTTATGATGTTGTCTTGGCTAGTCCTTATATGTACGGCGGAACAATCACCAACACTCCCTTTATTCGCCGTTTCTTGAGTTTTTTTGCAAACCTTTTCCTAAGAGAATTGTTAGATTTGCGCGGACTTTTTACGATAAGTAGTTTTTTTAGATTGTATAAAGTAAGTGTTTTGCGCCACATAGCGAAAAATTTTGACAGTATGCTGATACAAAGAAAAGGTTTTGAAGGTAAGGTTGAATTGTTGATGAAACTAGTTTTTTGTAAAATAGCTATTTCAGAAATTCCTTTGGTTCTTGATACTTCTCGCCGAAAGGGTAAAAGTAAAATGAAAATTTTAAGAACAATATTTGATCTCTTGTCTCTTTATTTTCAGAAGAAAAGCTGGAAAGAGCAAGCAATTGTTTATAAGTCATGAGCACTGCTGACCATTGTCATTATGACCATTATTGTGCTGACCAGATTAAGCGTCTGGATGGTTTTTATGGTTTGATAGAAAGAACTCTGCATCAAGAGCTCGTCCCACACATGGATGGTAAAACAATTCTTGATATTGGTTGTGGGTTTGGTTCATTGTGCGATTTTTTCAATCAACTTGGCTTTGATGCTACTGGAATTGAGCAGCACCAGGTTAGCCTTGATGCTGCAAGAGAAAAATTTCCACATATAAATTTTATTTTTGATAATGGAACTATTCTTGATACGATTTCTGATAATTCGTTTGATATTGTTATCATGAAAGATGTGATTCACCATGTTGTTGCTGAAGCTGATTCTCAAGCATTTATGCGAAATGTGAATAGAATTTGTAAGAATCAGGTTATTATTATTGATCCAAATCCAACTCTTATTCTGAAATTGGCTAGAAAAATCATTAGGCATATTGATCCAGAATGTTCGCCAAAACAAGCAATAGATTTACTTTCTGATAACAAATTTAGATTAAAGAGAATGTTCTTTAGTGAAGTTTTTGCTTTTCCATTAAGTGGTGGTTACGTTGGACCAGAATTAATAAAGTCACCTTTCTTAATGCGCTTTATTTTAAAAATAGATCGTTTCTTTTTAAAAGCGCTTAATTTTATGAAGCTTTCTCGTTTTGTGTGTTGGAGGTATGTTATTGTTGCTGAAAAAATATAACATACTCACCTTCTTCTTTTTTGTTTTTGTGCTATTGGCATTCCTAGCCTATTTTTGGGGATGGAAGACAAGTGGCGTGTTAGAAAATAGTATGTCAATGACATATCCAGAAGGATACAGATACGGCTTTTCGTCCCTAAAATATGGTGATTGGTGGGTTAATAAAGAATCTTCCTATTACTTATTGGCAGCGCAAGGGTTTTTAGGGGTTGATGGTGCGACACTTAATGTGGGATGCATGTATGAAATTTATCGGACTTTTTATCCTTTATTGCTCAGGTCCTTTTGGTTTTTAGAGCCTATTGAAGCGGTTTTAGTTTTGGATATCTTTATGTGGTTTTTTGCATGTACAGCTATCTGGTGTACATGCAAAAATATTGGTTTGTCATCCACTACAAGTTTTTTTGCTATATTTTTAACAATATTTGGGCAAGGATTTCTTCAATCTGTAGGCGAAGGAATGCCCCATTTAGCGGGGTATTGCTCTGGCTACTTTGTTATTTTTTTAATATCTTATCTAAGGTCGTGGGAAAAATTAGCTAGCTGGAAAGATGATATTCCTATATACGCTTTTATAGGAATATGGCAGTTGGCATATGGTACAGCTTTTTTCTTTCTGCCTGTTGCTTTGTGCGCAACATTTTGGCGTTTTTATCAAAACTCTTTTTTTGATTTAAAAAAACTATGGTTGTTACTTTTGCTAGCATTTATGCCCTACCTTATTATATCATTATGCGTAAAAATATTTTTTTCAAGTAGTGGTGGGGTTAGCGCTATTGTCTTTGAAAATATTATGAAGAATTACCAAGGATTTTATAGTCTGGTAAAAAGATATCTGTTTGTATTATTTGATAGCTTTGTCTCATTGGGGCCCGTTGCTTTAGTTGGGCTGTTTGGGCTTGTATATTCTTCTTTTAGAGAAAAAAATCCATATTTAAGAGTGCTTTTGGGCGTGTGTTTACTTCAATTTTTGGCGATGGCTGTTTTATTGTTGCCGTTAGCAGGTCGTGGTTATGCAACCTTTAACTTTTATCCAGCTATCTGTTTGGGGGCAGCTATTGTGTTAGGAAATTTATGGGAACAGAAAGGGAGAATTTTAAAAATTTACGTTTCTTCATTTTGTTTTCTTTTGGTTATCTATGCTCATGGAGTTAAAGCTGGATTCCAACTCCCTAATCAAATATTTTTTACTGGTGTAGGTAGCATCAACGCACCTTGGTTTAGTCATGAACTTATTTTATTTCAATAAATTTTTTATTTTTTTTATAGTGATTACCTCATTGCAGTTCGCGGGTCCTGTCTATAATTTTATCTCTTTTGGTCTGGCGATACCGTTGACTTCTTACGTAAATATTCTTAGTCAGCCGCTAGAAATAAAATTTATCATTAAAAAAATAGCAACGTTGGGTGTATTAAACTTACTAATATTTTTCAGTTCAATGTATTTATATATAATTTTTTATTCATCTGAAAAAATGAAATCATTTGTTTGGGGGGCCTTTTTTTTTATTGGGCTGGGTGGTTTAGGGTATTATTGTAGTGATCAGAAAAAATTAGAATTTAGAGAAAGCAACCAGAGATTTTTAAACGTTAATGCAGATAAAAAAAATGTTGTAGCTTGCGTAAAATTTAAAGAGTTTCCAAAGGGATTTTATCAAGATTTAGTTGCAGCTAAAAATGGTGAAGTCAAATTATTGATTAATCAAAGATTGTGTACATCTTGGTCTGATATAAATCAGGGCAAAATTATGCTTAATAATACAGTGCTTCCTATGGCTGTTCCTGTGGAGCTTGATAAAGCAGAAATAGTCAATTTTCTTGAAACAAAAGAACTTCATCTAAGTGTGCGTGGTGAAGATGTTTGTTTGGAGTTGAGAGATCTAAAAGGAAAACCTTTGGCATCACGAGATGATTTGTTGCTTGTCGATGATAAAAATATTGAGCTGGGTTACGATAAGGCATTTTTTCTATCTTTTTATGTTGAATCGTTGGATGGAAAAATATTAAGAGTTTATTTGTAAAGGTATCGGAGATTTTATGGCTATACAGTTTATTGATTTAAAAGCACAACAGCTATGCATTAGACCGCAGATTGATGCAGCAATTAAGCGTGTGCTTGATCACGGCGCTTATATAATGGGTCCAGAGGTTTATGAGCTGGAAAAGCAGTTGGCAGAATTTTGTGGTGTGAAACATGCAATTTCTTGTGCCAATGGAACTGATGCATTAGGGCTTGGGCTCATGGCTAAAAATGTAGGTCCAGGTGATGCTATTTTTGTTCCCTCATTTACCTATGCAGCAACAGCTGAAGTTGTAGCGTGGATGGGGGCGACACCCGTATTTATAGATTCACTTAATGATACTTATAATATGGACACCGCCTGTCTAGAAATTGGCATTCAAAAAGTTAAAAAAGCGGGATTAAACCCTGTTGGTATTATTTCAGTGGATTTATTTGGGCAGCCTGCTGATTATGATGCAATTCAAATGGTTGCAGATGAACATAATCTCTGGGTTATGGCAGACGGAGCACAAAGCTTTGGTGCAAGCTATAAAGGCCGAAAAGTAGGCAACATTGGTAATATGGCCACGACAAGCTTTTTTCCAGCAAAACCATTGGGGTGCTACGGAGACGGTGGTGCTATTTTTACTAACGATGATGAGTTGGCATCAATCATGAAATCTCTTCGTGTGCACGGCCAAGGAACGGATAAGTATGATAACGTTCGCATTGGGATGAATGGACGATTAGACACTATTCAGGCAGCAATTCTGATTGAAAAATTGAAAATATTTCCTGATGAACTTATTGCACGTCAGCAAACGGCCGATGTCTATAATAGTAAGTTAAAAGATGTAGTGCAGATTCCGCATGTTATGGATGAAGCAACATCAGCTTGGGCGCAATATACTGTATGTCTTCCAAATAGCATTAATCGTGAAAAATTAATGATTGATCTGAAAGAAGCTGGAATTCCAACCATGATTTATTATGTAAAACCGCTTCATTTACAAACGGCATATAAGCACTACCCAACCGCTGGCGCTTTGTCTGTTTGTGAATCTCTGGCAAATAAAGTTTTAAGTCTGCCCATGAGTGGCTATGTTGATAATGACGACGTGAAATATATCATCGATCAGTCTTTAACATTGTTTGGTAATAAAAGATGAGTATTTTCCATTTAGCAATTCCTAGTCATGATTTGGCACTTTCAAAAGAATTTTACGTAAACTCATTTGGCGCTATTGTGGGGCGAGAATATGGCCACTATGTAATTTTTAACTTCTTTGGCCATCAAGTTGTTGCTCATCTAGATGAAAGCGGTGTTTCAAAAGAAGTTAAAATGTATCCTCGCCACTATGGACTTATCTTAGAAAATAAAGATGATTTTGATAGAATTTATAATCTTTGTAAAAAAACAAATGCCCCATTTTTTGAAGAGTTATTTGAGCGCTACCAAAATATGGCAGGTTGGCATTTTAGTTTTTTTGTTTCAGACCCTTCAAATAACTTGATTGAGCTGAAATATTACGTAAATCGAGACGATATTTTTAATTGAGGGTTTTGTGGATTTAAAAGGTAAAAAACTAGTTGTTGTTGGTGGTGCTGGTCTTATTGGTTCTCATACAGTTGATGAACTATTAAAAGAAGATATTAAAGAAATTATTGTTTACGATAATTTTGTCCGTGGTACACACGGTAACATTGAGAATGCTTTAAGAGACCCGCGTGTTCGTATTTTTGAAATTGGCGGAGATATTTGCCAAACAGATATTTTAAATGAAGCTTTTAAAGGAGCTGATGGTGTATTTCATTTTGCTGCGCTTTGGCTTTTGCAATGTCATGATTTTCCAAGATCAGCTTTTAATGTAAACATTGAGGGCACTTTTAATATTCTCGATACGTGCGTGAATCAGGGTGTTAAGCGTTTGGTTTATTCTTCTTCGGCATCTGTTTATGGGGATGCTGTTTGTGAGCCTATGGACGAAAATCATCCTTTCAACAACACTAATTTTTATGGAGCAACTAAAATAGCGGGTGAAGCTATGGCGCGTGCTTATCATCACCGTTACAAGCTTCCTTATGTTGGGCTTCGATATATGAATGTTTATGGTCCACGTCAAGATTATCGTGGCGCTTATATCGCTGTAATTATGAAAATGCTGGATAATCTCGATAAAGGAATTGCACCAACACTTTATGGTGATGGTTCGCAAGCTTATGATTTTGTGTATGTTGGTGATTGCGCAAAAGCAAACGTGTGCGCTATGAAGTCTGACACGGTTGACCAGTTCTACAATGTGGGAACAGGGGTTAGAACTTCAATCAAAGAGCTTGCTGAAATGATCTTAAAAATTACAAGTTCAGATTTAGACGTTCAGTACGAGCCAGCAGGCTTAACTTTTGTCAAAAATCGCATCGGTTGCCCGAAGAAAGCAGCCACAGAAATAGGATTTAAGTATTCCGTGGATTTGGAAAATGGTTTGAAACAACTGATTGAATGGCGCAAATCTCATATTGACCAAGTAGAAATGCGACGAAAGAAAGTGGCGTGAGCATCCCATGTAGCATGAAAGTGCTCAATTAATGATCAATAGGAAATGCTTTTTGACCTAAATTTTTTCTACTCATGTATTAAATTGCCTCAGGCTATATTTGACGTTTGCTATTATATATAGGTCATTTTGTACGTTCATTCTTTTTCATAGAGTTTTATTTTCAAAAATTGGAGTGTTATTTTGTTATACATAATTTTTATATTTATATGGCCACTTGTTAATTATTTAAATTTAAATTTTAACAAAATAACTGATTTTAATGAGATTTTTATTTTTTTAATAGTTATTTGTTTTCTAATCTTTAGTACATTCATACTTATAAAATTTTTTTTAAAAGGTTCTGTCGATAGGGCCATTCTTCCTCTATTGGGAAGTATGATGCTGTTTTTTAATTACGGATCTATAGTAGACAATCTCGGCACCTATAATGTATTTTTTCTTAAAAGTTCACTTATTTATGCTTTAATTTTTCTAGGGACAGGCTTATTTTTATGGAAAATTTGTTTAAGTGAAGGTGTGCAAAAAATTTCTAAAGTTATTGTTTGTTGTGTTATTTTAATTCCATTCGTTAGTCTGGGAAAAAAATATGTGGAAATTCTTAAATGCAAACAAGTAACTTATTCTATTTTTTCAAAAAAATCCTCGTTTAGATTTGTAAATACACCAAATATTTACTATTTGTTAATAGATGCTTACGCTCGTCAAGATCTTCTTAGTGAAGTATTCGGATATAATAATGAATTTTTTTTAAAGGACCTTGAAAAGATCGGCTTTATAGTGAGCAGAAAAGCACGTTCAAATTATCATTTTACAATTGCTTCTTTGTCAGCTTCTATGAACATGGAGTACCATAAACCGTCTGAGGGTAATTTCTCTTGTGCTCAGATGCAAACATCTCTGAAGGGGCGAAATAAAGTTAGAGAAACAGTGCGTCAAAACGGGTACAATATCACAAATATACCATCGCATTGGAAAGAAATAGGTTGCTTTGGCAACGAAGATGTCTGCGTTAGAGGAAATAATTATGAAGTGTACGAAAGTTTTTTATCATCTACCCCGCTCAGGGTATTTGGTTTTCCAAATGATTATGTTAGTTTCAATACACTAAAAAATTCTATTTATTCTCAATTTAAAAAACCTAATTTTATTTTTGCGCATTTTGCACAAATTCATGATGCAATATTTAATGAATATGGGGAGATTTGCCCAGCTTTACACCCGTGTTTTTCAGGAAAAAGAGATGGAAAACGTTATATTTCTTCTATAAAAATAATGAATACAAAAATTATGGAATTTGTTGTTGAATTAAGAAAAAAAGATCCTGATTCAATCATTATTATACAGGCTGATCACGGCCCAACATACACTGGAAACTTATCTCCCAACGACCCAACATATTGGCTGAAGGAATATGATTCTATGCGCTTAAATAATAAACAAGATTTTCGCTATACTTTTGGTATTTTTACAGCTATTTATCTTCCTAACTATGACGATAGAAGGTTCGCAGAAGCTAAAAAATATTTTTCTGGAGAGTTCACCTTGGTAAATACATTTAGATATGTATTTGCGTACCTAAGTGATATGGTTCCAAATTTATTGCCTGAAAAATCTCACTTTTTGTATTATGATCAGGCAAGTCAAGCTTATAAAGAAGATAACATTGACCACATAACCAACTAAGGAGACTTTATGAAAAAATTCTTGCTTGCATTAACATTTTTAACAATACTTTCAGCTGATGTGCATGCATATCTTGATGGTGGATCAGGTAGCATGCTTTTGCAGTTGCTGCTAGGTGGGGCAGCTGGTGGAATTGCTGTGGTTAAAATTTATTGGCATCGTATTAAATCTTTTTTTTGTAAAGATAAAAACGGAGAGAAGTAATTGGAGACAAATACTATTACTTGGGATGCTGGATCTTTTCGTGATCCAGCTGGTTCAGTTTTTTTCTATAATCAAGATGTATATCGCACGCTTAATGGGAAAGATATAAGTGAAGTTAGTGCTTTATTGGCATCTGAGTTTTTTCATAATTTTGTTGAAGCAGGAGCAATTATTCCAACCACTTTAGAAAAAAATATTTTCTCAAAGCAGGGCAATATTTCTTCCTTTGTGTTGAAGCATGATAAAATTCCATTTATTACATATCCATATGAGTGGTCATTTGAAATGTTGAAAGAAGCTGCATTATTGACTCTTTCAATTTTGGAAAATGCACTTAAGGAAGGATTTATTTTAAAAGACGGTACTGCTTGGAATTTAACCTTCAATAAAGGTAAAATGTGCTTTTTTGATGTGTTATCAATCGGCAAATATCAAGAAGGACAAACATGGGAGGGCTATAAACAATTTTGTCACGAATTTTTGTATCCCTTGATGCTAAAAGCTTATAAAGATATTGATTTTCAAAATATTTTTAAGGGAAGTTTATCCGGTTTAAATGCTTATTTTACTAATCAATTATTTAGTGTTTCAGATTTATTTAAACCAGGTGTTTTTAAGCATGTTTTTTTGAATGCAAAAATTGGACAGCAAAAGACTTTAGAAAAAGCTAGTATCAGGCAGCAATTTAAATTACCTAAGGCTGGATTGTTTAAAATTATTGATAATTTAAAAGGCATCATTGAAAGTTTAAATACAAAAAACAAAACTTCCGTATGGCATAATTATGCTGCACATAATACTTATACCGATCAAGATACAAATGTAAAAAAAGAATTTATAGCGAAAGCACTCAAAGATGTGAAATCAATTGTCGATATTGGCTGTAATACAGGAGAATACTCTTTTTTAGTTGCTGACAATGCTAAAATTTACTCTTGTGATTTGGATAATGATTGTATAGATCAAATTTTTATTAAAAATAAAAATGAACGAAAAAATATAACACCATTTGTATTAGATCTAATGAACCCATCTGCAAATTGTGGCTGGATCCTGCAAGAGAGAAAATCAATTTACGAACGCTTGCAGACTGACGGTTTCATGGCTCTTGCGCTTATTCACCATGTTTGTATCGCATCAAATGTCCCACTCAAACAGTTTATTGAGTTTTTGTCTCATATAGCACCTCAAGGTATTTTAGAGTGGGTTGATAAATCAGATCCGATGGTTCAATTTTTATTGCGCAATAGAGAAGATATATTTGACCAATATAATTGGGATAATTTTTATGAAATATTGCAGCAGTATTTCAGTGTTGATCAAATAAAAAAAATAAACAATGGGACTAGAACTCTTTGCTTTTTAAAGCCTCTAACATAAAAGATATAGATATGAAATGTAGAATCTCAAATAAAGCTATCAATAAAATAATTTCCTACGGAACTATGCCTATAGCCAATGGATTTTTAAACGCCGAAGAATTTTCTAAAGAATATTTTTTTGAATTAGCAGTGGCATTTTGTCCCACTAGTAAAATGTTTCGGTTGATTGAGCAGCCAGATCCTAAAATGATGTTCCATGAAAATTATGCATTTTTTTCAAGCACATCAAAAAAAATGGCGGAGCATTTTGAAAAAATGGCTAATAACTACCTCACTAATTTTTTGCCCGATCCCAAAGAAGCATTTGTGGTTGAGCTTGGTAGTAATGATGGCATCATGTTACGCCATTTTTCGAAGGCAGGTATTAATCATCTTGGAATTGAGCCATCTGCAAACGTTGCTGAAGTTGCGCGTCAAAATGGTGTGAATACTATCTCTGAATTTTTTGGAGAAGAAACGGCACGCAAAGTTGAAGTCGAATATGGTAAGGCGGATATTATATCTGCAGCTAATGTTATGTGTCATATACCTGACCTTAATTCGGTTGGTAAGGGAGTTGATCTTCTGCTAAAAAACACAGGTATTTTTGTTTTTGAAGACCCGTACCTTGGAGACGTGATTCAGAAAACTTCTTATGATCAGATATACGATGAGCATGTTTATGTATTTAGTGTGCAGTCTGTATCGAATGCTTTTTCTCCGTATGGTTTAGAAGTATTTCATGTTGAGTCACAAACTACACATGGTGGTTCTATGCGATATTATTTATGCAGAAAAGGTGCTCATGCTATAAAAGAATCTGTCAGTAATCAGCTTAAGATTGAAGATTCTCTCAGATTGGATAAAATAGAAACCTACGAGCAATTTGCTAGAAATTGCGAGCAGAATAAAAATGACTTTGTTAAATTGCTCAAGCAACTAAAAGCTGATGGCAAGCGCGTCGTGGGCTATGCTGCGACTTCTAAAAGCACTACAGTTTTGAATTATTGTGATATAGGGCCAGATTTAATTGAATATATTTGTGACACAACGCCAATAAAGCAAGGAAAGTTTAGTCCGGGCATGCATATTCCTATAAAATCCTATGAAGATTTTAAAAATGATAGGCCTGACTATGCTGTTCTGTTTGCTTGGAATCACGCGCAGGAAATTTTTGAAAAAGAAAAAGCTTTTATAGATCAAGGTGGTAAGTGGATTGTGTTTGTGCCTGAAGTTAAGGTGCTATCTTCACAAGAAAGTTTAATACAAAATGTCGCTTAAAATATTTTGTGGTAACCCTCAAGCGCAGTTCCAGAGCTACCGACAAGAAATTCTTGATGCTGTTGCTAGGGTATGTGAAAACGGACCTTACGTTCTGGGACCAGAAGTGGAGGCTTTTGAGTCAGAATTTGCAGCTTATCACAACGTTAAGCATTGTATTGGAGTGGGCAGTGGCACAGATGCTTTGGCATTAACTATGAGGGCTTTTGAAATTGGCGCAAGTGACGAAGTTATTACAGTATCACATACAGCGCTTGCTACGGCTGCCGCTATAGTAATGACTGGTGCAACACCTGTGTTGATTGATATTGAAGAGGATTACTACACAATAGATCCATCTAAAATTGAAGAAGCGATTACCCTCAAAACTAAAGCCATAATACCTGTCCATTTATACGGTCAACCATGCGATATGGATGCCATTATGGCGATTGCCAAAAAGCATAACTTGATAGTGATTGAAGATTGCGCACAAGCCCATGGAGCTATTTATAAAAACTCCAAAGTTGGCACAATAGGCGATGCTGGATGTTTTAGCTTTTACCCTACTAAGAATTTAGGTGCAATTGGTGATGGTGGAGCGGTTGTTACAAATAATACACTTATTAATGACCGATTAAAGCGTATTCGTCAGTATGGGTGGGACCATAACCGTGTTAGTCAAGAACTGGGCGTGGTTTCAAGGCTAGATGAATTACAAGCTGCTATACTTCGTATTAAGCTACGTTATTTAGATGAAAATAACTTAAAACGACAAAAAATTGCTAAACAATATAAGAATTTGTTAAGCAATAGTGATTTACAACTTCCAGTTGAGAGATTGGGTTGCCAACATGTTTATCATCTTTATGTTGTGCGTTCTGACAATCGTGATGTGTTGAAGAGCAAGCTTTCTCAACACGGAGTTGATGCCGGTATACATTACACGCACTCCGTGCATATGCACCCTGGATACACCGATAAAATTAGGATCAGTTCCGGTGGTTTGAGTGTTACAGAAAAAATTATAAGTAAAATCCTTACATTTCCAATGTATCCAGAATTTGATTTGAAAGCATGTGCAGATACAATCAAGGCATCATTATGACGCAAAAAATTTTTAGTGTTTGGGAAGGGGTTTATAATAGCTTTGCTGAAGCTGGTGGTGACTTAGATGCTTTTGATTCAGATATATGGGTTGATAAACAAAAAAGTAGAATTTACTCTGCACTAGAAGACTACAATACAAAAAATACTATATCGAAAGATTATCCGTTACCACTAGTTGTTGCTATGGCACTTTCTCAAAAAGAGCAACTTAAGATTTTAGATTTCGGGGGGGGGATGGGATTGCAATATCTTGAGATGATTTCAAAAGCCCCAGAATCTCAAAACACGGTTGACTATTATGTTCTGGATGGAAAAACGTCCATAGACAACCGCCCTAAAGAACTTAATCAATTTTCAAAATTACATTTTATGCAGGATATTGATGATATAAATTTTCATGTTGATATTATTCACATTGGCAGCACGTTACAGTATATAGAAGATTGGGAGGAGTTGTTACAATCTTTGGTTAATAAGTTTGCTCCAAAATATTTTGTATTTTCTGATTTAATGGCTGGAGACATTCCTATGTTTGTAAGCCATCAAATTTTTTATGACAAGAGAATTCCAGTAGTAATGTTTAGTTTGAACGATATTAAAAATTTATTTAAAGAAATGTTTTTTAAGAATATTTATCAGTCCTCTTTTGATGCGTCTATTCTTGGGAGTGCAGAGTTACCTAATTATGCACTTCCTGAAGAGCTTCGTTTGAAATATTCACGTAACATAATTTTTACAAAATAAACAAAATGAAAAATCTTATTTTCGTTGCAAAAAGTACTGGACTGGAATGCCTCAAATTTCATTTAGAAAATTTTAAAAATGATAATAATATCATTGTGGTATGTGATCCAGACAAACAAATGATTTTATCTTATCTCTTAAGTAAAAATATTCCTTGCATAGATATAGATTCTTTCTGCTCTAACGATTTGAAAGAAAAAAGATTTGATTGGCTTTTAAATCTTTGGGGTGGGTGCATTTTTAAAAAAGATTTATTGAGTCTTGTGAGAAATTCATTAAATATTCACCCGAGTTATTTACCTTATGGGCGAGGTAGAGATCCAGTTGTTTGGGCTATTAGGGACAGATCTCCAGCAGGTGTTACGTTACATGAAATCAATGAGCAGGTTGACGGAGGTAGTATTTGGTATCAAGAGGAAGTTCCGTATATTTTACCAATCAGTGGAGATACTTTGTATCGGGATGTCGTATTGGCTTGTATTCGTATTTTTAAGGAAAATTGGGCTAATATTAGAAATTTAACTTATAAAAAATTTCCCCAAAGCGATCTAAATATTAAAACAAAAAAAAGAAAAGATTTATTTGAAGACCAACTGATTGATTATGATTTGCTATCTTCTGATCAAAAAGAACTTTTCTTAAAAGTTTTGGCTCATGATTTTGGTGATAATTATTGCTCAATAATAAAAATAAACAATGAAAAATTAAAATTAAGATTAAAATTAGAAAAAATTGAGGAAAATTAACCTAATGCGAAATGAAATTTACATGGCTGGCCCTTGGGTCACAGAATTCGAAGAAAAAATAGTGCTGGATGCTCTTCGAAACGGTTGGTATGGAAAAGATGCTTACACGTATGTGGAAAAGTTTGAAGTAGAATTTGCGGCTTATCATGATCGTAAATTTGGTTTAATGACGCCAAATTGTACTACGGCTATCCACTTGTTGCTTGCTGGTTTAGATATTAAAGATGGTGATGAAGTTATTGTTCCAGAATGTACTTGGATTGCTAGTGCTGCTCCTATTACTTATCAACGTGCAACAACTATTTTTGCAGATATAGACCCTGTAAATTGGTGCATTGATCCCAAAGCCTTAGAAGCAAAAATTACAAAAAAAACGAAAGCAGTTATTGCTGTTGACCTTTATGGCAATATGCCTGATATGAGTGCTTTGCAAGAAATTTGTGACCGACATGGAATTTACTTAATTGAAGACGCTGCTGAGTCACTGGGGTCTAAGTTTAATGAAATTCGAGCTGGGAAATTTGGTATAGGCTCTGTTTTTAGCTTTCATAGAACAAAAACTATTACCACTGGTGAAGGTGGGATGTTGCTTTTAGATGATGAGAAACTATACCAGCGTTGCAAATTTTTACGAGACCATGGGCGGGCTCCAGGAACATACTTTAATACCGAGGTTACCTTTAAATATATGCCTTCAAATTTAGCGGCTTCATTGGGCTATGCGCAATTTTTGCGTATTGATGAGTTGGTCAATAAAAAACGATGGATTTGGCAAGAATTTCAAAATCATTTTAAAGGTGTTCCAGATGTTTTCTTAAACCCAGAGCCCGAGAATGTTTTTAACGGCGTTTGGTGTACGGCGATGGTTTTTGGGAAATCATATGGCATTACCAAAGATTATGTAATGCAAGAATTGACTAAAGTTGGGTTACCTAGTCGACCGTTTTTCTATCCTTTGACACTATTACCTGCTTTTGGAGCAAACGTTGAAGCTGGCAGAAAAAATAGTCCTGTAGCCTACGATATTTCAGAACGTGGTATTAATTTGCCATGTGCATTTACTGTTGATGCGAATCAGATAGAAATCATGAGTAACGCAATAAAGAAAATACTAAGTAGTTGTGGAAAAAATGTATAACTTAGCAGATCTTCAGCTACTCTCTTTTCCAGCTTTTAGTACCAATGAAGCGTTGCTTGTGGTTTATGAAGGTGACACAAAAGTTCCTTTCAACATAAGTCGTCTTTTTACAGTTAAAGCTACTGAAAATTGCATTCGTGGATTCCATGCCCATAAGGAATGCACCCAAATACTTATCGTTTTAAATGGTGAATGCAAAGTTACTTGTGATGATGGTGCTAATCGAAAAGATATAATTCTTAACAAGTCGTCAGAAGGGCTTTTAATTCCAGCGACCATTTGGGCTGAACAAGAATACCAACCGGGCACAGTCCTTATGGTGTTGACCGATAAGCATTATGATGAAAATGATTACTTGCGTGACTACAACGAATTTTTAAATTTCCGGAACAACAAATGAAAATTCTTATTACTGGAGCCTTGGGGCATATTGGCTCCAAACTAATTCGCAAATTACCAGAGCGATTTGACAATTTAGAAATCGTCATGGTTGATGATCTATCAACCCAACGTTATTGTAGCCTTTTTGATTTGCCATTTAATGCACGCTATTCATTTGTTGAATCAAATGTAAAAACTGTCGACTGGCAAAATGTTCTGCGCGGTGTTGATGTTGTAGTGCATTTGGCTGCTTTGACCGATGCAGCAGGTACTGCAGATAAACCTGAAATAATCCATCATAATAACTTTGAATCTACAAAACTAATTGCAGATGCGTGTTTGGTGTCTGAGATGCCATTAATATTTCCTTCTTCAACTAGTGTCTATGGCTCTCAAGGTGAATTAGTGGATGAAAATTGCAGCGACTTACAACCACAAAGCCCTTATGCGGAATGCAAGATTAAAGAAGAAAAGTATGTGCTGGAATTGTGCCAGCGTGGACTTAAAGCGGTTATTTGTCGTTTAGGGACTATTTATGGAACATCCTCTGGCATGCGTTTTCACACCGCTGTAAATAAATTTTGTTGGCAAGCAGTAATGGAGCAGCCAGTTACGGTTTGGGAAACGGCTTTGCATCAGAAGCGTCCTTATTTGGCTTTAGAAGATTGCTGTAGTGCATTATCTTGGGTCATTCAAAATCAGCTTTATAAGGGAACTGTCTATAATATAGTTAGTAACAATTTTACAGTTCAAAATGTGCTAGACGAAATAAGAAATCATAAGCCATTACTGAATGTAGAGATGGTTCAACATAAAATTATGAATCAGCTATCTTATGAGGTTTCATCTGATAAATTTTGTGCCACTGGATTTAGTTTCAAAGGGAGCTTATCATCTGGCATTGCCGATACAATCTCTCTTTTGAAAAACTCAAATAGGTAAAAGATGAAAATACTTGTTACAGGTGGTGCTGGTTTTATAGGGTCTCACTTCGTTTGTCATGCATTAGAAAATGGGCATAAGGTTATTAATATTGATAAGCTAACTTATGCTGGTAATTTAGAAAATTTAGAAAATTATAAAATTCATCCAGACCATTATTTTTATCAAGAAGATATTTGTAATCGTGAAAATGTTGAAAACATCATAACTAAACATAAGCCAGATGTTATTATTCATATGGCTGCAGAATCTCATGTGGACCGTTCAATTGATTGTGCTGATGAATTTATTAGAACGAATATCAACGGTACGCATGCGCTTCTAGATGCATCACTTAAATACTATAAACAGTTAAAAAACAAAGATAATTTTCGTTTTATTCATTTATCAACTGATGAAGTGTTTGGCGCATTAGGCCTTACAGGTAAATTTGATGAAACTATGCCGTATAAGCCCAATTCACCTTATGCTGCTTCTAAAGCTTCTTCAGATTTACTCGTGCGGTCATATAATAAAACTTATGGTTTTCCAGCAATTATTGTCAATTCCTCTAATAATTATGGTGCAAAGCAGTATCCTGAAAAGCTTATTCCACTGACTATTTTGAATGCACTTGAATTAAAAAATTTGCCCGTTTATGGAGATGGTAAGCAAATTCGCGATTGGCTATTTGTTGAGGACCATGTTAATGCATTGTTCGCAATTATCTCTCTTGGAAAAATAGGTGAGTCTTATTGTGTAGGCTCAGATAGCGAAATAAGTAACTTAGATTTAGTTCGTCGTATTTGTGAAATATTAAATAGTTTGCGACCCGCGAATAAACCATATAGTGAGCTTATTAATTTTGTAAAAGACCGCCCAGGTCATGATTTTAGATATGCAACAAATGCATCAAAACTAAAAGAACATACCGGTTGGTTTTCTACGGTAACTTTTGAAGAGGGCATGCAACAAACTGTTGAGTGGTATTTGAGTAATGAGAAACTTCGTGCTAATAGCAATGCAAGGAATAGAATTGGTTTAATCCATGAAAATTAAAAAAGGTATTGTTCTTGCTGGCGGATCTGGATCTAGGTTATATCCATTAACAGTGGCTTCCAATAAGCAATTACTCCCAATTTATGACAAGCCAGTTATTTATTATCCTTTAACAACCCTCATGCTTGCGGGAATACGTGAAATTTTGGTAATCAGCACACCTAAAGATTTATCAGCTATTGAGATGCTATTAGGAACGGGTGAGCAATTCGGGATAAAAATCCTCTATCAAGCACAAGAAAAACCAAATGGACTCCCTGAAGCTTTTATTTTGGGTGAAAAATTTATAGATGGTAATTCGGTTGCCATGATACTGGGGGATAATTTTTTTCATGGTCACGGGCTTTCTGAAGCAGTGTTTAATCCAGCTCAAAATTTATTAGGTGCCCATATCTTTACCTATAATGTCGAAGACCCTGAACGCTATGGTATTGTAGCTCTTGATGAAAAACAAAATGTTTTAGATATTGAAGAAAAACCAGTTAATCCTAAGTCTAGTTTGGCTGTTACAGGGCTCTATTACTTTGATGGTTCCGTTTCTGACCGCGCAAAAAAACTAAAACCATCTGCACGTGGTGAATTGGAAATTGTTGATCTTATCAAAAGTTATATAGTGCAAAGTCAAATTTCAATTACTCAACTTGGCCGTGGTTACGTTTGGTTTGACACGGGAACACCAAAGTCTCTTTTAGATGCCTCCCAATATGTAGAAGTGATTCAATCACGTCAAGGAACGTTTATTGCGTCACCAGAAGAAGTCGCTTGGCACATGGGCTTTGTTGACAATAATGAATTTAATATAGTGTTATCAAAAATTCCTAAATCAAAATATCAAGAGTATTTATTAAAGTTGGTTAAAGAATGAAAGTTATTGATACTGGGTTTGAAGGTCTGATATTAATTGAACCTAAAGTGTTCGAAGATGAACGAGGTGTTTTTTATGAATCATGGCGTGATGCTGACTATCAAAAGATAGGTATTCAAGAAAAATTTTTGCAGGATAACGTCTCTGTTTCTAAAAAAAATGTTCTACGTGGGCTGCACTATCAAAAAAATCAAGGTCAACTTGTGACCGTAACTCATGGTAAGATTTTTGATGTAGTTGTTGATATAAGGCCAGAATCTAAAACCTATAAAAAATATTTTTCAATTGAATTAAATGCAGTTAAACCGAGACAATTATACATGTCTCCTGGATTTGCCCATGGCTTTTGCGTATTGAGCGGTATTGCAATTATTAATTACAAATGTACTCAGTATCACAATGCCTCTCAGGAGGGAGGAATTATTTGGAATGATCCGGCAATAGGAATTGAGTGGCCGATTGAGAGTTTAATTATTTCTGAAAAAGATCTGGAGTTTGGGCCATTATGATGGAGTCTAATGAACAGCATTATCCATTGGTAACTATAGGTGTGACAACCTACAATAACGAATCAGTATCGTTTGGGAGAGAAGAAGCTGTACGAAGGGGGCTAGATAGCTTGACTAGTCAAGACTGGCCAAATTTAAAAATTATCATTCAAGACGATTGTTCAAATGATAGCACCATACGCATTTTGGAAGAATATTCAGCTAAATATTCTTATGTAACAATTTATCGAAATAAAAAAAATATTGGAGTGATCAAGAACATTGAAACTCTCTTGGAAAAAGTTGACGGAGAGTATTTTTTATGGTCTTGTGTGGATGATTATTACTGTTCTGATTATATTAGTAGTTGTGTTAAAAAATTAATCAACTTTCCAGAAAAAATTGCCTGTCAAAGTTATATACTAATGAAAAACCCTGAAAGTGAAGTGATTTTTAGCTACAAAGAGATAAACATACCGTCCACATTAACAGAAAACACCAAATTAAAAAAACTATGCCTTCAGCCATGCTACTCAGATGATTGTTCTGCGCTCAATCCCTTCATTCATGGCGTACAAAAAGTTGTGCATGCAAAAATTATATATAATCACTCGTATTTACTATATTTTGAAGAGATAATTCCGTTACTTTTTGTTTGGATGGGGGGAGTGTGCGTGGTAGAAAAAGTTTTGTTTGAAAATTGTGCAAAAAAAGGATTTAGAGAAAGGTACCCGACCTCTACTTTTGTGAAAAATCAAAAAAACTATTTATTTCTTGTATGTAATATGCTGAAGGTATTGTTTCTTTTTATCAAATTAAAGCTTAATGGTGCTTTAAAGATAAAATGGGGTTACCTGATAAACACAAGTTTTTGTTTATTTGGACATTTCATTCGTAGTTACCTTTTGAATTCTTTTTTTTATAAAATGAAAAGCTTTTTTTTTAGTATTTTGATTGATAACTTCCCCTTGCTGATTGAGTATTACAGAAAAATCAAAAACTGTAACAAAAGAAGCTCTAGATGCAAAAAATGAAGAAAGAACGCCTTCTTATAATTGGGGGCTCATCATACATTGGGAGTAACTTAGCTAGGTGTCTTTCAAGTGCTTTTGAAATAACGTTAACTTATTGCAATAATCCAATAAACATACAAAATTGTCATGCAGTTAAAATTGACTTGTCAGATCGTACGTCTTTTTTAGAACTAAATCAGTGTGAAATATATGATCACGTAATATGGTGCGCTCAATCAGAAAATTATTACCAATCATTGGATTGTTATGATGATATTATGGATGTAAATGTACTTGGGTTTCAGAGATTTTTGGAATTTTCTAGGTTAAATGGAGCTAAAAACCTCGTTTATTTATCATCAGGAACAGTCTGTCAGACTAATGGCAGATCAAATTCTTTAGACGAAAATTCACTTGTTAATTTTGGATCATATTATGCATTTTCCAAGTATGTGGCTGAACAAATGTGTCAACACTATGCTCTTTCTACTCCTATGAGTGTTACCATACTTAGATTGTTTACGGTATATGGAGCATACCAAAAAAATAAAGTGATTCCCAGATTATGGGAATCTATTCGTGCTAGTCAAGAGATCTATCTTAACCAAGATATTGGAATGGTTTTTAACGCAATCTATATTGAAGATTTGCTAAAAATTATTTGCTTTTTTTTGCAAGGTAAAAGAGATTGCAAATTTGAAATTTACAATGTTGCTAATCCAGAAATTTTAAATTTACTTGATGTCTGTAAAAATATAGGTAGATTGACAGGTAAAAAAGTAAATATTCAGTCTGTTGATAAACCAATTTTATACTCATTAGCAAATACAAAAAAATTAGAAAATAAGATTACTTCAATTAAATTTACTAAAATAGAGGAAGGTTTAAGTAATACTTTTCACAGGGAGTTTAAGTAAAATGTGCGGAATAGCAGGTATATTACATTTTACTCAACAGCCGGTGGCACATAGCCAAATTAAGGATATGACGAATAGTATCGCTCATAGAGGTCCAGATGGAGAGGGGCAATACATAGATGGATGTGTTGGTATAGGCCACCGTAGACTAGCTATTTTAGATTTAAGTCCAGCAGGACATCAGCCGATGCAAACACTTGATGGTCGTTTTGTAATTACATACAACGGCGAGATTTATAACTTTCAAGAGATTCGTATGCAGCTTGAAGCCTTAGGCTACCAGTTTCACTCTAATACAGATACAGAAGTTGTGTTAAATGCCTACGCTGAGTGGGGTCATAAATGCCTAAATAAATTCAATGGTATGTATGCTTTTGCGCTTTGGGATAAAAGAGAACAAAAATTTTTTTTGGCCCGAGATCGTTATGGTGTTAAGCCTTTATACTATTACCGCTCGGAAAAATCATTTGTCTTTGCGTCAGAAGTGAAAGCTATTATTGCATCAAAAATATACAAATCAAGCATTGATAAAGAGGGGCTTATTGAGTATTTGACATTTCAAAACTTTTTTACTGACAAGACACTTTTTAAAGATGTAAAAATGTTGATGCCGGGGCACTATGCTTATGTTAATAAGACTGGGCGTTTTGAAAAAAATCAGTATTGGGATTTTGATTTTTGTGGTTCACTTAAAGCTACTGATGCTGAAGCTGTTGAAGAAACTGATAGGCTTTTTAAGCAAGCAGTACAAAGACAACTTGTTAGTGATGTTCCTATAAATGCATACTTAAGTGGTGGGATAGATTCTGGTGCTATCACAATGATTGCTAGTCAATTTATACCGAACATGCGCTCATTCACAGTGGGGTTTGACCTTAGTTCGGCAAGTGGCCTCGAGCTTTCTTTTGATGAACGCTCTAAAGCTGAGCGTATATCTTATCTCGCTAAAACAGAACATTATGAAATGGTTTTGAAAGCGGGTGATATGGAGCGTTGCATGAATAAATATGTATGGCACTTAGAAGAGCCGCGAGTTGGTCAAAGCTACCCTAATTATTACGCAGCAAAACTTGCCAGTAAGTTTGGAAAGGTTGTTCTTTCGGGGGTTGGAGGGGATGAGATTTTTGGGGGGTATCCTTGGCGTTATTTTTATGCTAGAACATCTGTATCATTCGATAATTTTATAGATCAATACTATTTAAACTGGCAACGCCTTCTTCCTAATAGTTTATTAAAACCATTGTTAGAGCCTATTTGGGATGAGGTTAAGCATATTTGGACCCGTGATGTTTTTGCAGATGTTTTTAAGTCGATTCACAAAAAAATAATAACACCCAATGAGTGTGTTAATTGCAGTTTATATTTAGAAGCAAAGACATTCTTGCACGGACTTCTTGTCGTTGAGGATAAATTGAGTATGGCGCATGGTTTGGAAACAAGAGTGCCTTTTTTAGATAATGATTTAGTTGATTTTGCAATGAAAGTTCCTGTTCACCTGAAAATTGTGAGCAACAATGAAAGGGCTGATGAAAACGACCTTTTGGGTAAGATGCAAGTGCACAGAAATGGTAAGCATATTTTGAGAAACACACTTTCCAAATACTTAGATCAACAAATTACGGATAGCAAAAAACAAGGATTTTCCTCGCCAGATTCTTCATGGTTTAGAGGAGAAAGCATAGAATTTGTCAAAAATTATATCTTAAGAAAAAATAGTAATATTAATAAATTTGCTGATATATCAACTGTTAAAAATTTGGTTAACGTGCATTTGAATGGAGAAAAAAACTTGAGATTGTTTATTTGGTCACTGATCTATTTAGACGTGTTTATGAGTAAATTTTTAGATGTCGGAGCTCATAATGACTAATATAGTTGTTTGCGGTGTTTTATGTAACAACGACATTGCATTGGCTGAACTTCTTTCGAGGTATGGATTTTCTGTAAAAGTTCTAAGACAATTAGCTCAGAAGGCAATTAGTGAAGATCACTTGCCAGGGAAACTCAAATATTTTTCCTTTAAAAATATAAAATACATCGATGGTTCATTAAGGTTTTTTTATGAATGTAGCAAAGCAAATTTAGTTGTAAGCATAAATGGATATTACCCAGCAATGATGGGCTTTAAAGCAAAATTATTGTCTTTTTTTTGTTTTAAAAAAGTGAATGTAATAAATCTTACTTGTGGTTCTGATATAACAGAGTTTGTTGTAAGCAACACAGTTGCTGGTAGAAACTATAGAAATCATTTGATTAAATCTTTTTTTAACTATATTTCTCCATATCCTAACGCAATCAAAAATTTATTTGTGCTTGGGTTGAGTAACTTTGCATTTTATCGTTTTAATTATTATCTACTTGGTGAATTTTTCATAAATGACAAAAGAGAAGAGAAAGAATATTTTACATTTTTTCATCCATCCAATTTAGATTGGGGATGCAGAGATAGTAAGCTCGGCAGGAACTCTACGAAAGGTAATGATCGATTTATAAGGGCGTTTATAAGAGCTCTTGACGCAGGAATAAACGCTAAATGTATTCTATTAGATAGAGGGCCAGACAAAGAAGAGGCAAAAAATCTTATAAAAAAAAGCGTATATTCAAAATTTTTCGAATTCAAAGACCAAATGACACCTGCAGAACTTCGTGAAAACATTTTAGATGCAGATATAATCGTTGATCAGTTTGATGTGGGAGGGTTTGGAGGTATAGCTTTTGAAACCATGGCTCAAGCAAAGCCTCTAATGATTTACGTCGACAAAGATTGTTGGCCCTTAGTTTATGATGAAGAGCCTCCTATTATTAATTGCCATACTGAAGATGAAATTTATAATGCGATAGTGGAGTGGACAGACCGTAGCAAACTTAAGAAATTAGGCGAAAAAGCTGAAAAATGGGTGCGCATATACCATGATGTGCAAACAGCTGATTTCTCTGAATTTATCTTAAGAATATGTTTAGGCGCTGGATTGAAATGGCCACGCAAGGATTTGGCCAAGGCGGAGGCTGCTCTAAAATGATCCCCTTTACACAAACACAAATGTGGGCTGGTATTAACAGCTATTACAATGCATTAGAGCCTAGGATTATAGGTAATTCCGATATTTATTGCTTATTTGGATACGATAAAAAAAATGCTTCATGGACTTCTTTTGGCGGGCCAATATTTTTCTCAAAGCCTTCTATTAAAAATCTTACTTACATTCTAAGTACTATCCTTGAAAAAGCTAAAAAAGATAATATATATAGTATTAATCTGAGATCTTTATTTCCCTTACGTAAATGGGAAGCTAGCATCGAAACAGAATTTATAAAGTTTGGTTTCACGCACCAAAAGTGGGAAACGCTCATTATTGATTTGAATTCACCAGAAGAAGTTATCTACAAAAATTTTAAACATTCTGCCCGTAAGGGAATAAAGAAAGCTCAATCTCTAAACATTCGAGTGGAAAAATGTGATTCATTTGATATATATTTTTCTGAATTTTTAATTCCATATTTTAAAGCTACAGACCGTTTGCTTAAGGATAAAGTATTTTACAAAAAAGGCTGGGACTTAGACGTCCAAAATATATATAGCTATTGGGTAGCTAAAGATAGTGCTGGAGAGGTATTAGGTTTCCTTGGGACCTATAGATATGACAATGTTGCTACCGAAATCATGTCGGCGCTTTCACCTTTAGCCTTTAAACAAAAAATTCCAGTACAAGATATAATGCATTGGGAAATTATTAAGTATCATAAAAATATAGGGGACTCTTATTTTGATTTGGCTGGATTCAATCCAAATCCACTTTCAGAAAAAGAAAAAAATATAAAGAGGTTCAAAGAAAAATGGGGAGGAGAAGTGTATGATGTCTCATCTTATATGATTGATAATAAATCATTAGTAAAGAAAATAATTTTAAAAATTAAACGCTTTTTAAATTCATTTAAAAAATATTTTGCTCATGCTTAAGTCTCCAGACTTTGTTATTAACATTATCAAGAATTTTTGGAAGCCTGGACAAAAAATTTTAGAAATAGGTTGTGGTCCTGCGTTTTTGAGGGAACTTTTTGGAGAAGATTATATTGGTACAGATATTACTGATGAACCCTACAACAAAAACTTACCCAGAAATGTTGACATCGTATGCAGTGCTGATGATTTACTTATAAAAAGTGAATCAGTTGACGTTGTTGTTATAAAATCAGCATTTTACTTATTTCCTAATCATCGAACATCTTTAAATGAAGCGTTGCGCGTTTTGAAACCTGGTGGACAGATTATCATCTTCGATTACAATAGAAAAACGCAAAAAGGATTGCAGCGAAAAGAGAGTCATGATAATTATCCTTGCTGGACCCAGCGGAGACTAAAAAAATTTGTTCAACAAAATGGTTTTAAAAATGTTAAAAATCTTCTAGCTGAAAATGACCAGCCAACAAGTTTGAACAAATATTATCGTCTCATAAAACAAGAATTTTTTGGTACTTGGGCTATTGTTTGTGGAACAAAGTAATAAAATGAACCCTGAAACTTATTTGATTGATGGAAAAGAATATACAGCTGAGGCAGCTAAAAAATTGTTTTCTCACGATTCTCATGGAAAAAGAGAGCAGGTTGCTTTATTGATGATCAGTAACACAGATGACAATAAAACAATTGTTGATCTAGGGTGTCTTTATGGCTCTTTCCCTAAAAAGCTAAAAGAAAGATTTCCAAAATCTAATATTACCGCTGGTGATTATCTTGAAGAAAATCTCAAGATCGCCCGTTTGGTTAATACTAATATAGCTCATATATTTCAACAATTGAATGCTTACGATTTGGATATTGAATCTTCATCCGTGGATATTCTTACATTTCAAGAAGTCATAGAGCATCTTGAAGGGGCCGCACATGCAATTAAAGAAATTAATCGAGTATTAAAGGTGGGAGGTGAATTAATTTTATCTACTCCAACACCTTATTATTGGAATGACATGTGGCAATCTTTTAAATATGAATTAGTGAGAAAATATCATAAGAAAGATCTGCCACTTTCGGATTCAATTTATTTTAAAGAACATGAATGGAATAGGCATATTTATTGTTGGACTCCATCGACTTTGTATACCCTTTTAAAAGTTAACGGATTTGAGTACGTCACCCATGCCTATTGTCAAGATGGGAGAAGTTTTGTTGAAAGATTAGCCTTAAAGATTTTTCCTTTTTTATCACCAACAATTATCATGAAGGTCAAAAAAATATCTGAGGCTTCTAATAAATTAGTATGATCAAAAAACTTCTCGTTATAATTCCTGACCGTTTATCAGTGCTTATTCAAAAAGGTGAAATAGTGCCAAGATATTACAACCCAGGTAATCTTTTTGACGAAGTGCACATCATGATGACTAATGATGATCAGCCGAATCCTCAACAAGTTCAGCCAATGGTAGGGAATGCGAAGTTATTCTTATACAACCACCCAGAACCAGCACACTTCTTCATGAATACATTAGGCTGGCAATATTTTTTGATAAGATCATGGCTAAACAAACCTTTGACGACAATAAAAAATATATCCCCCCTTGTTATTAGATGCTACGGTATGCATCTAAACTTAGCTATTGCGTCGAGAATAAAACAAAAATTAAATATTCCTCTTTTGGTTAGTTTGCACACTCATCCTATTCTAGATGCACATAAAGAAAGGTTGAGTTTCAAACAAAAAATTGTTCAAACATTCACAATGCTCTTATCAAAAAATTTGAAAAATGCCGACTTGATATTGCCTGTATATCGCGGAATTGCCAATTTTTTAGACAACCTTAATATTAAAAATTATAAAATTTTGTATAATACTGTAGGCGTTTACGAGGATCAGACTAAAAAAAAATTTGATTTTGATAAAGAATTTAAGCTTATTTGCATTGGGCAACAAATTCCAAACAAAAATCCGGAAAATCTTATAAGAGCTGTGGCTAAGTTAGAAAAAAAAGTATCTTTAGATATTGTAGGTACTGGTATGCTAAATAAACATTTGAAGAGATTGGTTGGAGAGCTAAAGGCAGGCGATCGAATTAAATTTATATCTTCAGTTCCACATTTGGAGCTTTGTGAAAATCTAAGAAATTATGATTGTTTTGCTGCTTCAATTGACTGTATTGGTATTTCAAAAACAGTAATAGAATCTTTTTTAGTAAAATTACCTGTGTTGCTTAATTATAATTCTCATGAGCAAGTACCTGAGTTAAACGAATATATGTGTTTAAGGGTTTCTGACACTCTTGAAGGTTATGCAGACGGGATAAAGAAACTTATGCAAAACAAAAAATTGAGGGTTGACTTATCTGAGTATGCATATAAAATTGCTTGGGAAAACTGGAGCCCAGAAGAAACAGAACGTCAACACACTGATATCTATAAAAAGTATATGCTTTCATGAAAACCATCCACCTTATCTGCGCAGCGCGTCCTAATTTTATGAAAATAGCGCCACTGTATCATGCGCTCAAAAATGAAAGCTGGCTCAAACCTGAAGTCGTGCATACAGGACAGCATTATGACTACCAAATGTCACAAGCCTTCTTTGATGATCTTAATTTGCCTCTTTCTCATTATCATTTAGGAGTGGGTAGTGGCACACATGCCGAGCAAACAGCCCAAACTATGATTGCTTACGAAAAATTGTGCTTAGAAAAAAGCAAACCTGATTTAGTTGTGGTGGCAGGAGATGTGAATGCAACTCTTGCATGCTCGATCGCAGCAAAAAAATTGCATTTAAAAGTTGCACATTTAGAAGCAGGATTGCGAAGTTTTGACCGTACTATGCCTGAGGAGGTCAATAGAATTGTGACAGATTCTATTAGTGACTATCATTGGACACCATCAGAGGATGCTAATGAAAATCTGCTTAAGGAAGGCGTAAGACCAGAGCAGATTAGTTTTGTTGGTAATATCATGATTGATACGTACTGCATGATGAAAAATAAGATCGAACAAGAAGAAACTTATAATTTTTTTGGTTTAGATGAGAAAAAGTATGTATTATTGACACTTCATCGTCCGGTTAATGTTGATTCGCCTGATACGCTTAAACTGATAATGGAAAAAGTTGGACAAATAGATTTACCGGTAGTTTTCCCAGTCCATCCGCGCACAAAAAAGAATCTTGAGCAAATTGATCAATTGCCAAAAAATCTAAAAACCATTGATCCTCAAAGATATGTTGATTTTATGAACCTTGTCTTAAATGCAGCTTATGTAATTTCAGATTCAGGGGGAATTCAGGAAGAGACCACTTATTTAGGCATTCCATGTTTTACATTAAGAGACACAACAGAACGTCCTGTTACAGTTAATATTGGGTCTAATCAATTAGTTTCAGTTGATAACCTTTTGGATAAAATCCAACTTCTTAAGAAAGGAACTATTCCTCCCTTATGGGATGGAAAAGCCGCTGAAAGAATTAAAAATATTATTGAAAAAGTAATCTAACTTACATGCCATATAACGCTTATTTAAAAATCCTCAGTCGCATTAACCCAAATCTCATCTGGTATTTGTATGCTAAAAAATGCAAAAAATTATTTAATGAATCTAAGCTTATTCTTTCATTTGATTGTGATACAGAAGAAGATATAGCCGTTGTTTGGGATGTGCACTCAAAGCTTTTAGATATGGAAATCACTCCTGTTTATGCAGTGCCAGGGGAGTTGTTAAAAAAAGGAGAAAAAGTTTACCGGAAAATTCATGAAACAGGTGCTGAATTTATTAATCATGGTGGAAGGGAGCATACATATTTTGATGTAGCACACAATCGACATACGAGTTGTTTTTTCTATGATCAGCAGCCACTTGAGATTGTAGAACAAGATATTATCCAAGGTCACAAAACACTTCAAGATGTTTTAGGAATAACAGCAACTGGTTGGCGAACTCCTCATTTTGGAACCTTTCAAAAACCAGAGCATTTAAATTTTCTCTACTCTATCTTAAAAAAAATGAATTACACTTTCTCAACATCTACAAGTCCAAGTATGGCATATAAGAATGGCCCTATTTATAATGCTTATGGGCTCTTTGAAATACCTGTTACTGGGCGGTTTTCAGAGCCATTTAACATCTTTGATACCTGGGGCTATTTTGCCGCGCCTGATCGCATCAAAGACTCGGATAATTACATTAAAGACGCAAATAATCTTGCACTATTTTCTGTCAAATATCCTATTCTCATTAACATATATGGAGATCCAAGTCATATTTCGAATCAACCAGCATTTTTTGATAGCATGCAGCTACTTAGGCGTGTATGTAGGAATAGCAACTATGATAAATTCTTAAAATCATGTGTGGCATAGCGGGAATTATTGGTGAATTTGATGAGGCTTCGGGAGAATCCTTAATCAAAAAAATGCTGAAGGTTATTGAACATCGTGGACCAGATTCAAATGGATTTTGGGCTCGTGATAGTTTTGCCTTTGGCATGCAACGCCTTAGCATTATTGACATCGCTGGTGGGAATCAGCCTATTTGGTCAAATTGTGGAGTTGGCATTATCTTTAATGGTGAGATCTATAATTTTAAACACCTTCGAGAATTATTAGAACAAGAAGGAATTACTTTTAAAACCCACTCAGACACCGAAGTTATTCTTCAGCTTTATCTCAAAAAAGGCATAAAAGCCGTTCATGACCTTGAGGGGATGTTTGGTGTTTTCCTTTATGATCCTCGTTTTGAAAAAGTTTATTTGATTCGTGACCGTTTAGGAGTTAAGCCCCTTTATTATTGTCATAATGATGAAAATTTTATTTTTGGAAGTGAAATTAAATCAATTCTTGAAGCTCTACCTCAAAAACCTGATGTTAATGAGCAAGCGGTGTGGGATTATTTGACGCTGCGCTACGTTCCTGCTCCTGAAACTATTTGGAAAAGTATTCATAAATTAGAGCCAGGTCATTATCTTGAATACGATTTAAAACATAAAAAATTTGATATTTTTAAATATTGGTCTGTCAATTTTCATTCGGAAAAAATTCAAAAAAATAGAAATTATGAAAAAGAGTTTGAGGCACTCTTTCTTGAAGCTGTTGAAAAGAGGTTGCTAGCATCTGATGTGCCTGTGGGCATTCTTTTAAGTGGAGGCCTTGATTCAAGCTGTGTGGCAGCTGCTGCTGTTGAGCTTGGTCATAAAAATTTTCACACATTTTCTATTGGTTTTGAAGATGGTGGAGAGTTCTGTGAGCTTAATTATGCCAAAACAGTCGCAGAACATATTGGTTCAACACATCATGAAATTATTATTTCACAAAAGCAATTTGTAGATTTTATCGACGAATTTGTATGGTATTCCGATGAGCCTATTGCTGACTTAGCATCTATCCCCTTATATTACGTTTCAAAGTTAGCGTCAGAACATGTCAAGGTGGTTTTATCTGGTGAAGGTGCTGATGAAATTCTTGCCGGATATAATCTTGATCAGCTTGCAAAAAAGTTATTCTACCTAAAATCTTTGAGTTTTTTACCAAAATCTATTCTAAAGTTTATTCCTTTTGATAGCGCAAAAAATCTTGCTGAGTCAGGATATTCAGATTTCCTAAAATTTAATGCTAAAAACATTACCAATGTGTTTTCAGAAGATAGAAAGATAGATCTCTGTGCATTTAAACCAAAAAATTCTACAAAAAAATATATCCAAAATCTTTACGAAATAAGTTCATCTCCTGAGCCTATTGATCAATTGCAGCAAGTTTATTGCCAGTCATGGCTTGTTGAAGACCTGTTAATGAAAGCTGATAAGATGAGTATGGCCACATCGCTGGAGCTTCGTGTGCCATTTCTTGATCACAAATTGGTTGAGTGGGCGGCAAAGTTACCATTAGAGTGGAAGATAGGATCACTAAGCAGCGGTTTTACAACAAAGCGTATTTTAAGATCCTTTGCGGAAAAAAGAATTCCTACCGAAATTATTACGCGACCCAAACAAGGGTTTCCTGTTCCAGCATATAAGTGGCTAAAAGAAGAGCTTTTTGAGTTTGTACAAACCAGCTTGCAAGCACCTCATTTAAAAAGATGGTTTGATACAGCAAAAATCTCTGCTTTGTTAAGTAATTTGAAAAATGGAGATGAAAATGCTGCACACGAAGTTTGGAATCTGATTATTTTGTCTGCATGGATAAGACGATGGAAAAATTGAAAGTTCTTTTTTTAACATACTGTTATCCTCCTCAAAAGTATCCGCGCTCCGTTCAAATTAGTCACTTAGCACAATATTTAGGTAAAGAATTTTCTTTAAAAATTATTACATCTTCCGCTGAATCTTCAGTAGACAAATCTTTACTAAGCTTTACCCCTCTTGATAATGTTCAATACGCTAAAAAATCAGCAATAACGCAATTTATTGAAAAATCAAAAGGACATGTAATTAAAAAAGCTATTCTTCCAGATTTTCAATATTTCTGGCATTTTGATCTTTATAAAAAAGCCTCACTTGTTATAGATGAATTTGAGGCCGATGTAATCGTTACATTTGGGCAGCCTATGTCTACTCATATTGCGGGATTAAAACTCAAGAAAAAGCACCCCTATTTAAAATGGATAGCACACTTCAGCGACCCTTGGATGGATAATGCATTTAATGACCACAATACCTGGGTAAGGTTTGCTAACAAGCGTTATCAAAATGCTGTTTTCAACATAGCGGATAAGTTAATTTTTACGTCAGAAGAAACCATTGACCTGGTCACGAGAAGCTATTCATCTTTTATACGATCAAAAGCTTTATGTCTTCCTCATTGCTTTGATAAATCCTTGTATCCTGTACAAGAAGGCGTGTCTAGTACAGCAAGTCTTTTGACTATACGTTATATGGGTAATTTTTATGGAAATCGTCAGCCAGACTGTTTATTTAAAGCGCTCAAAAATCTCCAAAAATCTGATCTTGAAAATGTTAGAATTGATCTTGTTGGATCAGCAACAACTGATATTGGTGATAGAATAAAAAAATATGGATTAGAAGAAACCGTTTTTGTAAGATCTTCTGTCTTGTATCTTGACTCACTTGCTCTTATGCAAGGGGCTGATCTGCTATTAATCATTGATGCGCCAGCTGAGCTAAGTCCATTTTTACCAAGTAAGTTGGTTGATTATATTGGTGCCAACAAACCTATTTTTGGTATTACGCCTCCTGGCACTTCCCAAAAATTAATTGAAGAAATGGGATTTTTAGTTGCTCATCCTAATAATCCTGCAGAAATTGCTGAAAAATTATTGTTGGTTCTGCAACAGCTAAAAGATAAAAAGTTATCAACTATTCCTGATCATATTCGCAATCGTTATTTAATTGAAGCTGTTGGAAGACAAATGGCCAAGGTTTTGTGTTAATTGCCGTGTTATATATCTCCAAACAAAAAAAGCTGCCAATTTTGGCAGCTTTTTTAATTAATAAATTCAACAACTGCTAGTCTTGGTTAACAGCTTTCATGCTTAATTTTATCTTGCCGCGGTCATCAAAGCCAAGGACTTTCACTTGAACAATGTCACCAAGCTTCACAACATCTTCTGTTTTGTTAACTCGAGTTGGTGCCAATTCACTAATGTGAACCAATCCATCACGGCCGCCCATAAAGTTTACGAAAGCGCCGAACTCAGCAACTTTAACGACTTTACCTTCATAAATATGGCCAATCTCAGGATCACAAGCAATGCCTTGAATCATTTTCACGGCAGCATCCATCGCTTCTTGAGTAACGCCAGCTACAGTTACTTGTCCATCATCTTCAATGTCAACTTTAGCGCCAGTTGTTTCGCAAATTTCACGAATCACTTTACCACCAGAACCAATCACTTCACGAATCTTTGAAGGATTAATTTTAAAAGTTGTCATTTTAGGCGCATAAGCGCTTAGTTGTCCTCTTGAATACTCAAGGGCTTTAGACATTTCTCCTAGAATATGTAAACGACCTTTTTGTGCTTGAGCCAAAGCTTCTTTCATAATACCTGCAGTAATGCTGGTAATTTTGATGTCCATTTGAAGCGCTGTAATACCATCGGTTGTTCCGGCAACTTTGAAATCCATATCTCCCAAATGATCTTCGTCTCCAAGAATATCGCTCAATACAGCGTATTTCTTACCTTCTTTTACAAGCCCCATAGCAATACCAGCAATAGATTTTGTAAGTGGTGCACCAGCATCCATTAGCGCCAAAGAAGTGCCACACACTGTAGCCATTGAAGATGATCCATTAGATTCAGTAATTTCTGAAACCACACGAATTGTATAGGCAAATTGTTCTTTTGTTGGTAGCAATGGATTTATTGCTCTCCATGCTAGTTTTCCATGACCAATTTCACGGCGACCAACTCCACTTAAACGACCAACCTCACCAACTGAATAAGGAGGAAAGTTGTAGTGCAGCAAGAAGCGTTCTTTGTATTCGCCTTCTATCGCATCAATCATTTGCTCATCTTGACCTGTTCCAAGAGTCGTCACTACCAATGCTTGAGTTTCTCCACGAGTAAACAAAGCGCTTCCATGCGCGCGCGGTAAAATACCAACTTCGGCTACGATTGAACGAATTTCATCAAGAGCACGACCATCAAGCCTTTTTCCTGAATCTAAAATATCTCCACGAAGAACAATTGATTGCAGGTCTTTGAATGCACTTGCTACTAATTTTGGATGAGTTTCCATATAGTCAGTAAGTTCTTCAGTGACTTTTTGTTTTGCTGCATCAATTGCTGCATAGCGATCTTGCTTAGCTTTAGTTGTGTAAGCTTTGCGTAGATCTTTCTCTGCAATTTTTGCAACTTTTTTAGCGATATCTGCAACTTCAGGGGCAGCTTTTGGAAGTTCCCACGTAGTTTTTCCTGCTTTTTTAGCAAGTTTTTCGATTAATTTCAGTATTGGTTGGAAGCTTTCGTGACCAAATTCCACTGCACTAAGCATAATATTTTCAGGCAATTCTTTTGCTTCTGATTCAACCATTAGTACACCTTCTTTGGTGCCCGCAACAACTAAATCAAGATTTGAATTTTTCATCGCCTCAAGAGTTGGGTTCAGTACTAATTCATTATTAATGTAGCCAATTCGTGCTGCAGCTAATGGCCCTTGAAAAGGAATGCCAGATATTGCAAGCGCTGCCGATGCTCCAATTAGTGCAGTAATGTCTGTGTCATTTTCAAAATCGTACGCAAGAACTGTACAAATAATTTGTACTTCGTTACGGAATCCTTCTGGAAATAAAGGGCGAATAGGACGGTCAATAAGCCTTGATTTTAATGATTCAGAATCAGATGGTCTTCCTTCGCGGCGCAAAAATCCACCTGGAATTTTTCCAACAGCGAATGTTTTTTCTTGGTAGTGCACACTTAAAGGGAAAAAATCAATATCTGGTTTTGCTTCTCTTTGTGCAACGACAGTGCACAATACAGTTGTGCCACCGTATGTTGCCATTACGGCTCCATCAGCTTGACGAGCAATTTTGCCCGTTTCTAGAACTAGCTTGCGACCAGCCCATTCAATTTCTTCACGTGTAATATTAAACATAAAATTCCTTAGGGGTAAAAATGAGAAATGGAAGAGACACGAACATGCTCTTCCATTAGGTATTTGAAAATAACGAATTGTGAATTTTGTTTTTTCACAAAAGCTTAGCGACGAATATTCAAACGTTGAATCAATGTTTGATAGCGAGGTTCACCAACGCGCTTTAAATAATCAAGCAAGCGACGACGTTGACCAACAAGCATCAACAAACCACGACGAGAATGCAGGTCATGTTTATGTTCTTGCATATGGTCTGAAAGATTTCTAATGCGCTCAGTTATAATGGCGACTTGAACCTCTGGTGAACCTGTATCACCAACTTTTGTTGCAAATTCTTTAATAACTTCTTGTTTACGTTCTGGACTAATCGACATCGAGTTTTCCTTTATTTTAAATGTTAAACACACGATTCGGATAAAACATATTATCTTGTACATGGCCAAGGGCGATAAGTTTATCATCGCACAACACTGAAATGCTTAAGGAATTAACCTCATCCATTTCAACTGCTTGACCATGCCGAATCTTAACGGCCTTTTGAAGCGATACAGATACTGCCGGGATGTCGTCCAGAACAGACCTAATCGGCAACAAAACGCAAGCTAGGGGATTATCGCTTATTTTTTTTATATTTTCCAGTGAAATCGCACAATCAATGTTGAAATGGCCGACACGCGTCCTTTGAAGCATTACTAAATGGCCAACTGTCCCAAGATGCAGTGCAAGGTCACGACCTAATGATCGAACATAAGTGCCAGTGCCGCAGTGCACATTAAGGGTGGCACTTTCTCCGTCATAGTTTTCCAAAGTAAGCTCATAAATTTCAACTTGCCGTGAAGGCATGTCGATATCTTCACCGGCTCGTGCCCTTGCGTATGCCGGCTTCCCTTTAATTTTTATTGCTGAATAAATTGAAGGCGTTTGTTGTATCGATCCTGTAAATAGACTTAAAGCTGACTCTATATCATGCATTGTGGGTCTATGTGCTGATGTGGCAATTACTTCACCTTCAGTATCTCCAGTTGCTGTTTGAGAGCCAAAAGAAAGAGTGAATTTATAAGATTTCGGCCTGTTCATTAAAAATGGCATAGTTTTTGTGGCTTCCCCTAATGCCAGAGGCAATACTCCACAAGCAAAAGGATCAAGAGTTCCTGCGTGACCAATTTTTTTCTGATGAAATAGCCGTTTTACAGCGCCACCCGCTTGGGTAGATGTCATCCCTTCAGATTTATTAAGAATTAACCAGCCATCCATTGAATTAGAATTTATAATAGACAACACAATCAGGCGTTGTTGTTGCTAAATTTAAATGCCCATTACTTACACATCTGCCTGTTGTCCCGGATGCATCTTTCACAATTAACTGTCCTTGACCTGGATTCATCGCATTATTTCCCTGGTCAATTTTATTTTTCAAAGCTTGTGCTTGCTTAGGTGTAAGCAAGCCGGCTCCACCCTCTTTAGAAAGCATAAACCAGTGCCCAGGCATTTCTGCAGATGGTTGGAATACTACGGTATAATGTCCACCAAGTTTTGATGTAGGTGCTGTATCACTATTAAGAATAGAAGCCTTGCTTAAGTGTTGCCAAAATAAGTCTGGCTCTTTTCCTGTGATTTGCCCGTTGCCATCGCCGGAATCAGCACCTGTAAAATGTATTGATGCTTTTGAATCATCTCCTGGAAGCGCTTGATAGGTTTCCTGGTACACACCAACTGATAACGAATAATGTTGAAAATCTTGAACAATAGAGCGAATTTTGGCGCTTTCTAAAAGTTCTTGCCCCTTAAAAACTGCACCAGCAATAATGCCGATTACTACCAGCACGATAGACATTTCTATTAAAGAAAAGGCAGGAACACATTTTTGCAAAACTTTTTTCATCAAAATTTTCACTTCTTTCACGTTAGAATCAGTATAAAAGGTTTTGCTTATGAATCAATTACTTGATTTTCAAACTGTTTTACAAGAAGTTGTTTATATTTTTGATTTTTCACTATATTTTTTAAATTTTCATCAATACGTGCGCCAATACGTGAAACAACTTCACCTGCCATATAACTACCTAATTGTAGACACTCAGGAATTGTCCAGCCGGCAGAAAGTCCATACAAAAACCCACCTGCGAACCCATCTCCGGCACCAGTGGTATCTATAACTTGCACATCACGCGCAGGGCAAAACCAAATATTTTCGCCATAAACAGCAATTGCTCCAGTTGCACCAAGCGTAATCACGGCACATTTTTTTGTTTCACGTATGAAAGCGATGCATGTTTTTAAGTCGCCCTTGACTAGTTCACAAGCTTCTTCTTCATTCATAATTATTAGGTCAGCTGTATTTTGAAGCAATGAAACAAACAGATCTCGTTGTCCTTTTACGCATGATGGATCAGAAGCATTTATTACAATGTATCCCTCGTCGTTTTTTGCCTTCTCTAATGCTTTTAAGTAGATAGGTACTTTATTTTTGCTGTTCAGCCCGTACCCTTCTAAAAAGACGATAGAGTTTTTATTAATAGGTATATTTTCAAGATCATTATCTGCTACATTTTCTGTACCAGGGTAGCTACGCATAGTGCGTTGGCCATTAGGATGAACAAATACCAAGCATCCTCCGGTGGGTTCATGGTTGCAGGTGTAAAGTTTAGTATCTATACCTATATCAGTAAGTGACTTTTTCCATAGTTTTCCTTCTTCATCATTGCCAATTGTGGTGCCAAAAACAGCTTGTCCGCCTAGTTTTGCAAATATAACCGTAGCATTTGCGACTGATCCGCCCGGAATAATAGATGGATTTTTCAGCTGTTTCTTCACACATAGATACTGATCTTTTGTTAAAAAACGAGAACTATTTAGTTCTGCACCATAAGGCGCAAGATCAGGAGATGAGCAGCGAACAACAATGTCTAAGAATGCTGCGCCAATAGCAACAAGAGTTTTCATGAAGAGTATGTATCTAAAAATTTATGAAATCCATGTAAGCATGTTTTTTGAAATGAAGAAATAACCTTCTATTAAATTTCATTACTAAACTAAAATTAAAAAGAGAGGATTTTTATGAAAAATTTTATACATCCAATTTTGTATATCATCGCGCTAACGGCTTGTTGTATTGAAATTGATATTTCAGTGCCAAGCTTTCCCAACTTGGTTGTGCATTTTAATACAACTGAATCTTTAGCTCAGCATACAGTTAGCATTAATTTTTTAGGGTTCTTTATAAGCGCATTGGTCGCAGGACAGTTGGCTGATGCTTATGGTAGACGTACGATTATGATTATTGGTAATGCAATTTTAATGATAGGGGCTATAGGGTGCGTATGGGCGCCCACAATTTCTACATTGCTAATAGCTAGGTTTGTGGAAGGATTAGGCGCCGCTACCTCAGCGGTAGTTGTTTTTGCCATGATTGCAGATACTTACAAGGGGTATAAGGCAACTCAATTGATAGGTCTAATGAATTGCGTGCTTACTTGTTTGATGGCTGTGTCTCCAATTGCCGGTGCTTATTTAAATGAAGCTTTTGGATGGCGAGGCAGTTACACAACCGTAGCGTTTATTTGTGTGATTTCGTGGGGGTTATTGGTTTTTGCATTGCCTGAAACGTTAGCCATTAAAAGGTCGCTTGATTTGAAGGTCCTATTTACTAACACAAAAAAATTGTTAGAAAGTAAATCTTTCCTGCAAACAAGCATAGCGCCAAGTTTATTATATGCAGCTTACTTAAGCTTCATCACTAGCGCATCATTTTTGTATATGGGAACTTTTAAATTATCTATGCATCTCTACGCCTTGCATCAAGCTTTAATTGTGGCTGTTTTTGCCTTAGTCAGTTTATTTTCAGGGACTATTTTAAAATATACAGGAAACTCAAAATGTGTGAGTTTGGGCATCAGCCTAAGTGGTGCAGGAACATTCGCATTTTTATTAATAAGTATTGTATGCCCAAGTGCATTGCTTACTACAGTAACTGTCAGCCTCTTTGCTATAGGTTTTGCATTGATTTATCCACCCATTTTTACTGCATCGTTAGAATTTTTTCCTGATATTAAAGGAATCGCTACTTCACTTGTAATGTCAAAGCGTGCAGTTATTGTGGCTTTTGCAACATGGACAACTGGTTGTTTTTATAATGGCACCCCTACAAGAATTGCTTTGATTATGGCCATTACTGTTGGAGCAGCATTGTTAGCATTAATATATTCACGTAAACAAAAAACACGCCCAAAAATTTAGGGCGTGCTTCTTGAAAAGTATATGCTTATGCTGCGGGTGCAGCTGAAGCTGAGGCTAATGAACTTACCAATGGGTGTGGCACAGATTTATTTAGTATGTCTGCAGTTAGTTGTTTATTATTTGGCACACCGTGTTCTTTAGCTATAGCATCAAGATCTGACATTACAGAAGTAGGGTTTGCAACCGGAGCTGCTGCTGGAATTGTTGCATGTTCTGCAACTGGAGCTGCTGCTGGAATTGTTGCATGTTCTGCAACTGGAGCTTCTGGAAGTGCTTCACCTGGAGCTGCGGGTACATCAACCGGAGCCGCTGCTGCATCTAGAGCAACTGCATGTGCCTCTTCTGCTTGACTGAGCGCTTCTTGAGTGTTTTGTGCAACTTCAGCATTATGTTCTGCTATTTGAGCGTTATGTTCCGCTACAGCAGTTGTTTCTGCAACTTTATCATAAGCCTGCGCTGCGACTATTACCGCCGCATCTCTTTGCTGTGTCACTTGTGCTGTGGCTAACTCAGCTGCGCTCGCTTTAGCTTCTAATTCAGCCTTTTCTGCTTCTGCTTTTAACGCAGCTTCTTGCGCTTCAGCTTCTAATGCGGCTTTTTCTTCATTAAGCTGTTCAACAATTTCAAGGGCATGTTCCCCTTCTGCTTTTATTTTAGCTAACTCTTCTTCTTTTGCTTTTGATTCAGCTTCATGTTTGGCTTGCAATACTGCTACTTCTTCCGCTGATACAGGAGGCTCAGGAATAACGACATCATCGTTATTATATTTTACTTTTAACCCTGTTACGAACTCTTCTGCTTTTATGTAAGATATGTCTGTTGAAAATTGCACATCGGCCACTAGATCTATGTCTTTGTCGCTGCCTAACTCTTTATATGCATTTGATACACTAACATTTACAAATTGTCCGCCACCTTCCATCGCCGGGTCACTTTTCAGCATTGTGGCAATTATAGCGGTGGCCACTTTTGGTTGAGTGCTAAATAATTTAAATAGGCCCATCACTAACTCATCAAACAATTCAGGGTGCTTTTTAGCTTCAGGAGAAGAAGCCAAAACTAAAAACTTCATTCCTTCAAATTCAAATGTTTTTGTTAATGGTGCGCTTGGGTCAATAGCTTGTGTCGCGCTTCCATTGCTTTGAGCTGCTTTTGCTGCAGCAAGTTCCGCCTTAAGTTTTTCAACTTCTTCAGAAGAAGCTCCACCACCAGATCCAGCGGCTTTTTTTAATTCTGCTGATTTCTTAAGAGCTTCTTGTAATTTTGTTGTAGCTTCTTCATTTGGAATTTTAAAGAAACGGGTAAAAGCCTGGCTTGCTAATGTTATGCTTGCATCAGCGCTATATTTTGAATCTCCATAAAAGGCCTCAGCCTTAGGGTCCAGTTTAACTTCAGATATAAAAATCTCATTTTGATCATTCATTAGCGCCCAGTAATGGTCAGCTGGAATATCATGATCAGCATCAAGAGGTCCATTAATATTTCCATCAGCACCTTCTATTTGAATGGTGACAGCACTAGGATCTGAAACCACCATATTACCTAGCATTCCGAATAATTTTGATTTTTCGTCTTTTGCTGCGCTTGGATCTTTTTTTACCCAAACGTTAACAATTTTATATCCTTTAGGAAGCTCTTGCCCTGGAACAAAAGGGCCACTGTAGGTAATTTACGAAAAGAATCGACTGCATCTTGAGTAATGCCTGAGTCCATGATCGGAATACTGTCGTAAATTGTTTGATCATTTTCTTTATAATAACTGAATTCTATTTCAGGCCCAGGTGTATAAGTTTTTCCATCAGACGAAGAAACCGTTGGAACTTTATATTTTATGGCTTCCTTCGGCGCATCAACCGCAGTCTTATCTCCCGCTAGCTTTACTTCCTCAGCAGCTGGAGCAATAGCAGGAGCTGCTTCTGCTGCACACAATTTGTTTGTCCAAATAAACGCAGATCCTAATAATAAGGAAAATAATAATTTCTTTTTCATAAATCCAACCCAGAGTTCAGAATTTCTAACCTGAGTCTATTAGATCAAAAAGTAATTAATAAAATATTAAAGGGCCCACAAATATATAGTGGACCCCTTAATAAAATTTATGAAAAGTATTAGGCAGCTTTTTTTACTTGATCAACCAATGCTTTGAAGCTCTCTGGTTGGTTCATTGCTAAATCAGCAAGAACTTTTCTGTCAATTTCAATGTTGCTTTTGTGCAATGCGCTCATGAACGTTGAATAAGTTAACCCTAATTCACGAACTGCAGCATTAATACGTTGAATCCAAAGCGCTCTAAAATTACGCTTTTTAACGCGACGGTCGCGATACGCATATAATAATGCCTTCTCAACACGTTGTATAGCTGAACGAAAACAAGTGCTTGAACGACCGCGATAGCCCTTGGCCATCTTAATAATTTTTTTATGACGTGCGTGTGTAGTGACGCCTCTTTTTACTCGTGCCATGATGACTCCTTATACGTGAAAATAGTAAGTACGAATGCGCTTTATTTCAGGTGTCGCGCATATTTTCATTCCGCGTGCATTACGTAGAAACTTATTAGAACGTTTACGCATACCGTGGCGTTTTCCCGCAGGGGTCATCTTCACTTTACCAGTACCGGTAAGGCGAAAGCGTTTTTTTACGCTACTTTTTGTTTTTAACTTGGGCATTTTATCTCTCTTTAAATAATTAAATATTAATTGTACCGCAGCTAAGGCATGCCCGGGCACTTTGCCCCAGCCACGCTGCTATAATTTGTATAAATGGTTTTTTGCAATAAATCAAGAAAACTTTAAGGGGGTTGGCAATAAATTAATTTTTACTAGCTATAAATTGAGCAAAATCCCTCTACTCTTAAACTGTAATTTAAAATTAACATTTTATTCACATATCGCTCTTTAGAATAGTGATTAGCTAAGAGTATTTGCTCTTGGTTTAATAGTCATATTAGGGGTGATGGTATGCTGCATGGCAACCTGCAAGATGGGCATGAAGGTAAAAAGAAGCCAAAAGATAAATCAAAAATCAAGACTAAACAAAAAAAGTCTAGCGAAAAAGCTCAAGAATTTTTTGAGGGTCTTCATCCGAGCATTACAGAAAACATGGAAAAACTGAATGATTTGTATACAAGCTTTGTATCAAATTTTACGCCTGATAAGCCTAACCCGCTCAATATTTTTAGTGCTGATGTGATGGCTAAAACTTTTTCAGAAACTCATAAAGTCATGGTTAACACCTTTGTTGTTAGCCCTGATGAATGGGATAGGCAGCAAAAAAATTATTTAAGTGATCTAGAAGAATTATACCAACGAACAATGGGGCGCTTGCAGGGGGAAGAGGTTGCACCTATCATCGTGCCCCAAGGAAATGATAAACGTTTTAAATCTGTTGAGTGGAATGATTTTCCTGTATTTGATTATCTTAAGCAATCGTATTTACTCCATTGTAAATATATGAATGAGTTAATTGATTCTCTTGAAGGCATGAATCCAAAAACAAAAGAGAAAGCACAATTTTATGTGCGCAGCATGATGGATGCTGCTTCACCAACAAATTCTCCGTTTACGAATCCTGAAGTCTTGAAGGAAACTATTCGGACTCAAGGGCAAAACTTAGTACATGGGTATCAAAAATTTTTAGAAGATAATGCAAATTCAAATTTTTTAAGTTTGCCAATGTTTACGAATCTTACAGAATTTAAAGTTGGTGAGAATTTAGGAATGACAGAAGGGAAAGTTGTGTATGAAACTCCCTTATTTCAGCTGCTCTACTATAAACCAACTACCGAATTTGTTTATGAGCGTCCTTTGTTGATGATCCCCCCTTGGATTAACAAATATTATATTTTTGACTTGCAGCAAGAAAATTCATTTGTGGGATGGCTCCTTGAAAAAGGATTTAGTGTCTTTGTGCTTTCGTGGATTAACCCAGATGAAACCTATGCTGATCACGGTCTTAGCGATTATGTTATTGATGGAGTGCTTGATGCAGTGCAAAAGGTTTTATCAATTTCAAAACAAGATAAACTAAATCTTTTAGCGTACTGTACAGGTGGTGTGGCGGCTACCCTTTTAGCCGGTTATTTGGCTAAGCGTATTGAAAAAAACCCCATAGAAAGCCTTAGTCTTTTGGCGGCGCCAATAGATTTTGATCAAATGGGTGACTTGAAAGTGTTTGTTTGTGAAGACCAGCTAGAGCATTTAGAAAAGCGCGTAAAAAATATTGGATATTTTCCTGGTGACGAAATGGTTAGGGTATTTAGTTTTTTGCGTGCGAACGACTTGATATGGTCTAACTACATCAATACATACCTACTTAATAAAGAAACTTTTCCACTTGATTTTTTGTATTGGAATTGTGACACAACGCACATACCAGCGACGCTTCACATGGAATATCTTCGTAATATATTTTTTGAAAACGCGCTTATGCATCCCAATGATTTTCATATTAATGGGGTAGGGGTAGATTTAAAGGCAATTCAAACTCCTATATTCGCATTTGCAACAAGATCAGATCACATTGTTCCTTGGGCTTCTGCATATGCAATAAAAGAAATGTGTCCTGACAATACAACTTTTGTTTTAGGGGCTGCTGGTCATGTTGCTGGTATTGTGAACCCAGAACACCGAAAAAAATATTGCTATTGGAAATGTGAAGATCCTGTTTTAGATTCGTCAGCATGGCTCGAAAATGCAAAAGAAGTACCTGGTTCATGGTGGCCTGAATGGTATCGCTGGATGAAACCCCACTCTGGGAAAAAAATAAAAACTACTATGTGGGAAAGCACAGAAAACATTGAGCCAGCGCCCGGTCGGTATGTTTTATCAACTTCACCCAGCGATAATTTTTAAGAAGTTGTGTTTTTAGCTTTGCGTAATTTTCTATTCTTTGCTAGAAAGAAGTCTGGGGCCTGCTTGGTGGAATCGGTAGACACAGCAGACTTAAAATCTGCCGCCCAAAAGGCGTACCAGTTCGAGTCTGGTAGTAGGCACCATATCTTTTAAAGTCGAATAATTTACGGCTTCACTTCATATTTATGTAATTTATTGTTTCTGATAATACTTTGTTAATATTTTTGGGACACTTAACTAAAGAACGATAAGATGGTATAATTTTTGTCATGGAGGGAATCATGACAGAATTAAATTGTAAAAAATGCACATCAACATTATACGTAAAATCAGGCCATGTTAGAGGATTACAG
>Ga0207938_1000007_pt1 | contig 33246 bp, 27 predicted proteins | sample LakMenEpi15Mar12_FD_150671 | JGI IMG/M metagenome (GOLD analysis project Ga0207938, IMG submission 150671) | Freshwater microbial communities from Lake Mendota, WI - 05MAR2012 deep hole epilimnion (SPAdes) | ecosystem: Environmental > Aquatic > Freshwater > Lake > Epilimnion/Euphotic zone ...
ATGCCGGTGAGGGATTATAAATAACAATCGGTGCAGAAGCAGAATTTTCAATGGTTGCATGATTAACAACAGAAGCTTTTTTTGCGCGTGCATTAATAGATGTTTTCTTAAGCGGAACAGCAACCTTTTCATTTGTTCCTTTTGGTGACGTAAGCAACGTTACCGAAAATATTTGCGGTATTTGCTTATCAGTGCATTGAATGTATTGCCCAATAGACAAAGCAAGCAGTCCATGAATACAAACCGAACCTATAAACAAGTAACGCATTTTTACCATGTGATGCTTATCCCTGTGTTAATTTGGAATCCAGGATTCCTGTATCCATGCGGGCTTTCTATTTTTCTGTTTAGTGCATTTTCAACTGCCACAAACCACGTAGCACTCTCTTTAAACTTATATTGAAAATCTCCAAAAAATACTGGGTAGCCACCTCTTTTAATTAGCGAAGACGTTTCCTCAAAATCTGGTTGAGTTTGACTTCCTGTATAACGCCAACCAACACTTGTTGTGATGTCATCTCTTGTATAAAAAACTTGACCGTTTGCAGTGACTTTTGGAATATTCATGAGCGTCTTTTTCGGCTTAAAGCTATGCGATTCAGCATACATACACGACAATTGCGTTCCCCAAGAACCAATCTGATTTTTCCAACCAAGCTCAAAACCCTTTTGGCGAGACCTGTTAAGGTTAACGTATCTATCGTTTTTGCAATCAATTTGTTGTTTATGATCAGTTCTAAAAGCAAGCACGCTAAATGTTCCCACTTTCGTTTTTTGCGCAACTCCTAAATTACCACCATGAGCCGTTTCATGTTTCAAATTCTTATTGCCGTACTTTTTATCATTTAGCATATATAAATTAGGCAATTGAAACCCTGTACCAAAGTGAGCTGAAAATTCGGTATCATCATAGGTTTTTAACAAACTTGAGCTAAATGCGTAGTTGAAGTGATTCGCTTTATGAATACGTGCCCAATTTTTCCACTGAATTGTGTCTTGGTTTAAATGAATTCCTTGAGCAAAAGCATATTCATTATTCTTCTGTAACTTGTCGCCAGTAGGGTTTAAAACGCTACGGTGTTGCTCTACAAATGGTTCAAAAATTAGTGAATCAGATTTTATCTTGGTACCAATTTTGACTTTTGTGTTTTGCAAAACGCCAGAAGAACCATTTTCTTGATATGGCGAAAAATCTTGCCATATAACTTTAGCATGCAAAAATTTCAAATAAGGCTGAAATGTTTCTGCTTTGCTTTCAAAATCAAGCGCATAAATCTGTAGCGTTCTTTTTGATCTAGAATCATACGGAGTAACAGGCGGGTATGGTTTTGTATTACTTCCTGTGGACCCAGACTTAACAAGTCCTACTTGCATAGCAGTTTTTGCATGATGATTTTCAAACCCAAACTGATTCAAGAAATACTTCTTTTCTGTTTCAGGACTTTTTTCAGTTGGATATTTAGTTTGATACCGTTTTGGTATGGAATTTTTCCCATGAAAATCACTGCTTTCTATGTGTTGTTGAATGGAAAATCCATCGGCCTTTTGGTTCCACCATAAGCGACCAGATTTAGCATAATTACCTGCGCCTAATTTCAAACCACCACTTTGACCATCTGGCATAGAAAATGGAATAACATTAACCACACCACCAATAGCTCCGTTGCCATACTCAGCGCAATGTATGCCCTTTATGACTTTAACTTTTCCTGTTGAAAGTGGAATCAATGCAGCGTCCGTTTCTGTTTCACTAATACTTAAGCCTGACCAAAGCATCTTGGTGTATCTTGAAGCCGATCCTTGAATACTAATAGTGGTAAGTTGCCCAGGGTTTCCACTAGTTGTAGTCGTAACACCGGGCACGTTCTTGATCTGTTGCTCTTCAAAACCACTTGTTGCCGAGCCAGATGTTAATGCTTCTATAAACTGCCATTTAGGCATGCATGTCTCTTTTTTTGATCTTACCACAATAGGTGCCAACACTACGGTTGATGCATGCAACGATGCCGCAAAAATAATACATAAAAATAAGCGCAATGAATTGCCTCCACAGGTTCGCACAATATAAGCGCGTCACCCATGGGCTACCCTTCTGATCTCTCCCCGAAATCTAGAAAAAGTGACACTCTTTTTGCCGGTCTCCTGGCTGGTTGTTCATAGCGACATTTTCACCTTCCCAGATTGCTCTAGTGGCACAAAATAAAATGCGCTCCCAACGTACAGTTGCGGGGGCAGCTTCGGATTTTAACCGAATTCCCGAACACAAAAAGTTCTTCAACTTTATATAGAAAAAAAGTGACCGTCAAACGATCACTTTTTGTAATTTTAGAAGTATGAGATTCTATCCTAGTTCAATCATACTTGCAAAAGAAAGCAGCTCAGCTAAAGATGTAAAGCTAGATGAATAAGGTCCTTTATTTAATACAACATCATCAGCAATCACACCTAGGTCATTCAGGTAAGAAACCGCTAAAACTAATTGAAGAGTGGCTGGAAAGAAGTGGCCGCTAGCACGATCAATTTCTGAAATTTTACCGTTCTTCACTTTCATATGGCCTGCACAAGCAACAGGAAGAGCAAAACGAAAACCATCCCTTCGAAAAAAAAGATCATGATTCAGTTCTGCAATGTCATAATAGCTTTCTCCAGCAGCAATACAAAGTTGTCCATAAGCATTTAAAGCATAAATACTATAATCAGCATTCAAGATTTCTCCACCTTGATAAATTAGCCCTCTCTCAATCGTTACCAAAGAAGAAACGAACAAATTAGGCTGAGTGAAATCAGTAGATGCGCATGGACGACCAATAATAAAAGGGTTACAAATCCTGAACCGAAAACAACTTACCTCTCTGCACAAATTTTCAAGAATGGCAGAATTTTCTGGAGCTAAAAATTCAGCATCAACTTTCAACTTAATTGCAACAGGCTTTGCTTCAGGAAGACTCACAAAATGTTCATGGTCGATGTCCACACCTGAATGCACTTGTGAAACACACAACACAATCAACGTAAATAAATTAATAAATCTCATGTTTAAAATTCTTTATTTTGTTTTGAATAACCCTTATATAGTAATTATATTCAAAAAATCAAGGTTTTTTATAAATAATGTGTATGCTCAGCAATATTGCCCAGCAACATAACCTGACGACCAGGCCCATTGAAAATTATATCCACCAAGCCATCCGGTAACATCGACAACTTCGCCAATGAAGAATAACCCAGGAACTTTGTTGCTTTCCATGGTTTTAGATGATAGCTCGTCAGTATCAACTCCCCCTACGGTAACCTCAGCTTTTTGGTAACCTTCACTGCCATTAACAGTTACTTTGAATTGATGAATATCATTTGCCATATCAAACAACGTAGTGTTTTTAAGGTCAGTAATTGCTTTCCCATAATCGGGGTGAGTAGCCATAACTTCTACAAAGCGATTTGCAAAATAGTTCTTCAAAAAATTAGCTACGGTTTGCTTGCTGTTTTTATGGGCAACAAATTCCTGTTTCAAATCAATATCAGGCAATAGATTAATTGCAATTTCTTCCATAGAAAATTTTTCCATATAAGACGAAATTTGCAGTATTGCTGGGCCGCTTAACCCGCGGTGGGTAAATAATATGTTTTCGCGAAACTGAATATCTTTGTAAGAAACAATCGAATTTTGTGAAACACCGCTAAGCTGTGCAAATGTAGGAAGGGTTGATGCTTCAACTTTTAATGGCACCAAAGCCGGTTGCGTGGCTAACACTTTAATGCCGAATTGTCGCGCTATTTGGTAGCCAAAATCGGAAGCACCAATTTGCGGAATTGATAACCCACCAGTTGCAATAATCACAGATGCTGCATGAATTATGCCTTCTGTGGTTGTAAGCACAAATTGATCATGCTTTTCAATTGCTGTAACCGTACAATTAAGGCGTACATCAACTTGGCCCTGCTGGCATTCGTCCAACAGCATGTTAACAATTTGCTTGGATGAGCCATCGCAAAACAATTGCCCCAATGTCTTTTCGTGATATGCAATATTGTACGATTCAACTAGGTTTATAAAATCATGCTGGGTGTACCTGGCTAATGCTGATTTTGCAAAATGCTTATTTGTACAAATGTAGTTTTTAGGCGATGCGAAAAGGTTGGTAAAGTTGCTGCGCCCACCGCCAGAAATACGAATTTTCTCACCAACTTTCGATGTGTGCTCAATAAGCATAACGTGCCTTCCACGTTTACCTGCAATTGCAGCTGCCATAAGTCCAGCTGCACCAGCACCTATAACAACAACGTCAGTTTGGATTTTGGGAATGTTACTCAAGCTGCCACATCTGAATCAATTAAATACTTGCCCTTCAGATAGAGCTGTTCATTAATTTGGCGTAACCGTAATTCAATGTACCCTGAATTAAATTCAGTTACTTTCATGCCCTTAGTGGCTTTTGCAACTTCGTTTAAAAATGCTTCTTTTTGCATATTGTTATCTTTAGCTTCTAGTTCAATAAATGTCCCAAAATCTGTAAATTCATCTAGGGCAATAACAAACAAATCATCTTCATAAGTTGTGCGTTTTTTGTCCAAAATCAAAAGGGTTTTTAAATTATTTATCTTTAAAAATTCTTCATAGGTGTAAGGTTCTGGACACTTAATAGGGATCATTTTTGCTAAAGTTTCAAATACAAGAGCTGATGAAAGTTCAAAAGGCAAAGCTACATTATACTCATGGCAGGTCACATGCTCATTCACATTATTTGCGCCCAAGTGATCTGGGTTAAATTTAAAATCTAGTGATTTGCTATTGCGTAATCTTATGAAAATTCCATCTTGATAAAAGAGCCCATCAGAAGTATCAAGATACTCATCAACTACTGGTTTTGATGAAATGAAACGTTTATTTTTTAAAAAATCATCTAAATCACTAGGCAATACTCGAAACTTTTTTTCCATTTCAATCGGGTTGCTCATACAGAATCTCCGTTATAAAAAAGGCAGCTGAGAATTCAGCTGCCTTCGAAGTGTCTTTAATTTAATTTATGCTTTAGCTTTTTCTTTAGTATCGACAGGCTTGCTGTTTTCAGTCCACTCTTTAATGCCGCCAGCATAGTGCGCAACATTTGTGTAACCTAGTTCAATAAGGCGATAAGCTAAAGTATTGCTTGCAGGACAGCTTACGCTTCCACAGTACACAATAATTTCAGCTGTTTTATATTTTAGTTTTTCATGAATCTCTTTATCTTCAGCTTGTGCCCCTAGGAAAATAGCTCCTTTAATAGCTTCGTCGCCGCTGCCACGTGCATCAACAATAATTGCTTTTCCAAGTGCTGCCTCAACTTCATCAATTGTTTTTTCAGCAACTGGTGCGACTGGTTTCGCTTCTTCTTTCTTCTTTGCATGCTTTGCTTCGGGGTTCTTTGCGTGGTCTGCAGGTTTATCAGCCGTTTCAGTTCCTGTTTTAGCTACTTCTGCTGCTGAAAGATCAGCACCCAAAATAGCCACTACAGCAAAGCTAACTGCCGAAAGCAAACGAATCATCATGGTGTTCATAAAATTCCTCATATGGTTAAAAGTTTGATTCATTAGCATTAGAGGGGAAAATTAGGCTAAAATCAAGCTGGTCAATCTTGATAATTTGTGAGTTGTTCTTTAGTGAATCAAAAAGTCGTGCTGTGTATTTTGGATGGATGGGGAATTGGGCCCGAAGATGCCTACAACGGCATTAAAGCGGCTACTCATTGGCCAACTCTTTTACAAAAATATCCTAATACTCAATTGCAAGCTTCAGAGTATTATGTGGGTCTGCCAGATGGACAAATGGGCAATAGTGAAGTTGGACATATGACTATAGGCCTTGGCCGAGTATTGATGCAAGACTTGCCAAAAATTGACCAAGCCATAGCTAGCGGTGAACTTAAAACAAATGAAAAAGTTCTAAATGCAATAGATCAACTTAAAAAAACGCAACGCCCTTGCCACCTTATGGGGTTGCTATCTCCTGGTGGGGTGCATTCACACATGAATCATATGATTGAAGTTGCCAAGCTTTTAAGTGATGCTGGAATTACCGTTCACGTGCACGGATTTTTAGATGGGCGCGATACGCCACCTAAAAGTGCAGCAAGCTATGTAGGTGAATTCTTAAACGCAATTAAAGGACATTCAAACATTCATCTAAGCACTTTGGGTGGGCGCTATTTCGCTATGGATCGTGATAATCGTTGGGATAGAATTCATCTTGCTTATAAGGCAATAGTGCAAGCACAAGCGCCTAAATTTTCAAATGCCGTTCTGGCTATTAATGCTTCTTATGAAAACGACATAACAGACGAATTTGTTCTTCCAATAATTAGTGAAAATTACACAGGAATGCAAAATGGTGATGGGCTCTGGATGATTAACTTTAGGTCAGATCGAGTTCGGCAACTTTTACGTAGCCTTTTGGTTCAAGAATTTTGTCAGTTTGACCGAGGAAAAACTATTGATTTTGGGCCTACCTTAGCAATGAATGAATATGCGCAAGATCTTAATTTACTGATTCCATCTGTATTCTCAAAAAATATTGTTGATCAAAGTCTTGGAGAAGTTATTGCAAGCCACGGACTAAAGCAGTTACGTGTTGCAGAAACTGAAAAATATGCCCACGTCACTTTTTTCTTAAATGGTGGCCGTGAAAAACCTTTTCAACATGAAGAACGCACCATGATTCCTTCACCCAGTGTTGCGACTTATGATTTACAACCAGAAATGTCAGCAACCCAAGTGACGTTAACCGTGACCCAAGCAATGAAACGTAATGACCTTAGTCTTATTGTAGTGAATTATGCCAATACTGATATGGTTGGGCATACTGGTGTTATTGATGCAATTTATAAAGCTGTAGACTGTGTTGATGCTTGCGTGAAAACTTTAGAACAAAAAGCCATAGAACATAATTGGACTCTTCTAATAACAGCCGATCATGGCAATGTCGAATGCATGAGAGAAAAAGATCATTCAACACCTCATACAGCACATACTTGTAACCCTGTGCCCTTTGTATTGGTAAATGGTAATGCTAAACATTTAAATGCTGGCTCTCTTGCTGATGTTGCGGCAACAGTTTTAAGCATAATGGGGATTTCACAACCAAAAGAAATGACGGGCAATTCACTGCTATGTTAAAAGTCTTATTCATATTTTTTTGCTTTTTTTCTCTTCGCTGTGAAGTCCATAGAGAAGTGATTGAACAAGTACAAAAATGGCATAACATCCAACAACAGCTTGCCATTTTGTACAGTCAGCACACTCAAATAAATGACAACAAGGCTAACGCTGACCAAGAATTTTTTCATATTCAACAGCAATTAGGTGCAATTTATCTTGCACAAAAACGTTACCAACTTGGGTTTGGCACTGCCCTACTGCCCTCTGAAAAAGCAGTACATAATTACGTTAGAAAAAAGACATTTCTAACTTTAAAAACTAAAGAGCTTATGCCTTTGTACACAAAGTATGCACAAGAATATCAAAAAAAATATGCCAGTGGTGACTTTGAGCGAATTCAAAAATTAATCAAACAACTTGAAGCGTTAAATGTGTTGCACATAAAATTATTTGAGCAAAATTCTCAATCACACGGGCTAAAATATTGGTCAGATACATCAAAAATTAATGAAATTTCTTCGATTCAGAATTGCATTAAAAAATTACCTGTGGGCACAGCAAGTAATAAGCCAAACCACTTGTTAAACTGGATCACTCCAGTTGCAGGGATTCGAGAAAATTCATTAAAAATAATATGGGCCCCTCTTGCAGGAGCCATTGTTCTTTGTCCTGATAACGGCACAATATCCACAATTGGTTTATTAGATGGAAGCATTGTTGTTTTTATCAAACAGCAGCACTTTACTTACGTTGTTACAGGCCTAAGTAAATGCCTTGTCAATACGGGTGACAAGCTAACACAAGGGGAACCCCTGGGTTTTTGCGCTGAAGAAAATCCATGTTTAGTTGAGTTGCAATTGTGGCATGATGATGTAGCGTTAGATCCTGAGCCTTATCACAAGGTCGTACAGCTATGAAATTATCTATCATTTTCTTTTTGTTATTAATTGGTTGCTCAAATCCCTATCAAGATTTACACGACAGCCTAGATGAAACCCTCGAAATTATTGATACTCTATACCCAGAAAAACCTGATCAAGATAGACTCCGTCAAGGCATGATACATGGGTTAATTCAAGGAATAGATGCACACGGATCTTATTTGAATGAAATGCAAATCAAATCCTTAAGAGAAGCTGTTGATGGAGGGGAATTAAAATTAGGAATGATTTTAACTAAGCACAAAGATGGTTTGCTGGTCAAAAAAGTTTTTGAGAAATCAGCATCATATGCAGCTGGAATTAAGGCCGACGATATTTTAACGCAATTTGATAAATCATCTTTAAAAAATATTGAACTGAATGATTTTCTAAATCTTATAAAAGAAAAAAAAACATATGACATTGTACTTTTAAGAAACAGACAAAAACTCACGAAAGAGATTATTCCGGGCCATTTCACACCGCCAACCGCAGAATTAAAATGGTTTGGGAATGTTGCTTGTTTGAAGTTTGGTTGTGTAAGCAAAGAAGCTGCTGACGAAATACGTAATTATATTCAAAAAATTAAAACCAACAAAAAACTATCAGGACTTATTCTTGATTTGCGCGACTGCCCTGGGGGCAGCTTTGAAGCAGGAATCGGTATTGCAAGTCAATTTTTAGATGGACACCTTGTCGTTGAAATGCAAAAAAAAGATGTTTTTTCAAAATTTTGCTCATCAGGACCTGATAGTTTGAATAAGCTTTCTATGATTATTCTGCAAAACAAAAACACATGCTCTGCAGCAGAAATTATTGCAGCTGCATTAAAAGCGAATAAGCGCGCAACACTTATTGGTCAAAATACAGCAGGGGGAGCAACTGCAAAAGAAATGATTTCTTTCCCTAATCGTAAAGACGGGGTAATTATTTCAATTGCATTCTTAAATGACCCCCTTGGAAAAAGGATAGGTCATGAAGGAGTAGAGCCTGATATGCGTATAAAAGAAATAGTGGCGTCTAAAAACAAAGATTTATACATTGAAAAAGCATTGAGTATTTTTAGAACTAAGTAGAAAAAATTGGTAAATTTCTTGTTTTCTGTTGACAAAAAAGGCAATAAATGTAACCATGTTCACGTATAACTTGTTAAATGCATTTATGGAAATGTTCTTTATTTCTTTAAGAAATTCTCTATCAAGTAAGCCCTCAGCTTTGTTTGGCGTTGGCGTAGCTAATCTTTAAACACCCCCCTTATTAAATCAATTTAAAACTACAAAACACCAGCTTGATTGCGTGGAATATTATGACATTTAGACATTTTATTAACATTTGTTGTGATTTTATCATGCGTTGGCGATGGCGTTTGAATTTCAAAGAGAAGAAAATAAGAGAGAATTTTATGAGAAAATAACTTAAGAATACTAATTTCAATCTCGCACACATCTCTCCCTTTTGTTTTGTCAGAAACAATCCTAATTTTCTTCTCCCTTAAAATAATAAGTTTTATTTAAAAAATTATCAGGAGAAGTATTATGTCCGCAATTAATAAAATTACAATATTTTGTTTGTTAACAAGTTTCATTTTTGCGATGAATCATGAAGAACGTGACCCTATAAACCTGGAACTGCTTAAGCGGTTTGAAGGTGGGAGTTACAGCTACCCTAAAATAGTTAAGGGCTTTTTTAATCATACTGAGCAACACTCTCACGAAATAACTCGCGATGAAGTTGCAGATCAGTTTAATAAAATTTCAGCTGGGGAAACACGTCTATTGAGTCAATTTGATCCATCTTTTGCAAGTGTATGTCATGACTCTACTCATTGCATACTCTTAATCCTGCGTGATGCAACACAGTATGCTGACCTTTCACAAGAAAAGAAGGATTTGTTGATGGCTTATTATGCACTTACCAAAACTAAAAAATTTGATAAATACGGCATGGATGCAGTTTATCGTGGAGACATCTCTGTTACAGATAGGGTAAACAATGGAAGTCTGCGTCATCAATTACGAATAATGGCAAGTCGATATACACTTAGACTTTTAGAAAATGAGAATTCACGGGAGTGCATTGATATAGACAAAGGAATTATTAGGGCGCCGACACTTTTTGGTATCAAAAGGTTTTTACAGTGCGCTAAAGAAAAGCAAATTCCTATGTATTTTAAACTTATTTGTTTCGATAGGATAAGCGGGAGAAAGCACACAAAAGACATATACTTAAAATACTCTTATGAAGGAGATGAATTAATTTGTAATGGCCCTGTAAGAAAATCTGATAAAAAAATTGGTATGGTAATTCGTGCATTTACGATTAAAGGAGGAAAAAAAGCATTAGAAAATCCTCATTATCTTGAGTTTAATGCTTTTTATCAAAGACAAGACCTTGAAAAACTTTTTTCGAATGGCTGCTTTTTTATGGAATTTTTGCTTAATGGTGCTGTTCTTAATGATGTTCGAAAAGATTATGAGAGTATTTATAGTGAGGATGACCAAGCAAAATACAAAGAAGTAATTCAGGCATTCAAAGACATAGATCATATCATTGTTCCTGAAGATGCAGTTCCCGTTAGAAACTTTGATTATTATTTAAAAACGCCTCTAAACTACGACTTTTACAACGTAAATTACCAAAGTATTGTGGGCATAACAGAAAATGAGCTACCACCTGTAATAACACATACATTTGCGTTCACCGGAGCTGATCTTTTGGAAGGTTTGGATATTCGATCAGGTGAAGTTGTTAAATTTGTGAGCACCCAAAGTACAGTCTCTTCAAAGCTAACTACTGCAACAGACATATCTAATAATTCAGAAGAAAGGTAATTTTTATGTATCTAAGGAACATTTTTAACATTTGTTTATTTACGTTAATAGGAGCTTTCCCCTTAAGGGGGAGTGCTTTTGAAATACTGAACTTATTCGAGCCAGCATTAATTCAAGAGACAAAAGATATTTTTAATGAAAGTGCTACTCAATATAAAAAAACTGGCACTGTGCCTTTTAATATTCGAGAATCAGATCCGTCACAAGGGCGCGAGGATTGTGAAGAACAAGCCGTTGTTCTTCATGATTTATTAAGACAAGGCAAACTCTTTGATGAGCTTGAAGAAGAGGATCAAGAATATTTATTTCTTCGTCATCTTTTTAAAAAGGTAGATCAAAGAGATATTTTTGGCATGGTTGTCCAACGCGATGAAAGCTATTTTATTAAGAGGTTAGATCCAGAAATAGCATTAGCTTTACGCCATAAAATTTCACAATACGTGGATATGTATATGAAAAAGCTTGCTAAAGAGCTACTACCAAACAATTGTATGGATTCTTGTTTTGACCTTTTACCCATTGGAAAATTCAATCTTCCGCGTATTTCAACAACGGGTGGGATTTTGATCTTGTTTGCGTATGCTAAAAAATATCAAGTCCCTGTAATGTTGCGTGTAAAATGCATGGAAGCGTTAGAAAATGGCCTCAAAGGACAAGGAGAAGCATTTCTTGCTTATGTTTATAATCCAAAGACAAAAATGTTTGAGTACAGCAGACGTATTAACCAGGATGCTCCTATTTTTTGTATTCGATGCTTTTCGATTGCAGATCCTAAACAGAGCTTGCAAAAAATACCTGCAGATAAATCAACGCAAAAGATGGCTATGTTTTTTAATAATCTGAAAAGCGCTACTGATTTTAAATCTTATATAGAGATATTAAAAAAAATAGACCTTAAAGATCTTATGCTATTGCTAGCCGCAAGGGAAGATTATGCACACAAACGCCCAATGGAAGATTCGAGCTTTTTTAAAAAATATCAACAAGTAGCGAATTTTTTCAATGAGAACGAGGAATATACTACAAAAGATGGCCAGTATACAAAAGAACCAAAAGCAATTGCAATTCGCCATATTTATGTAAGTTCTTTTAATCAACAACAAGCAGATACAAATAAGCGTACCGGTGAAAGAAATTTTGAAACTCTCGTCTCACTAAGACCCGAAGTGTTTTCGTAAAATCCATGGCATGAAAAAAGGAAGGGTGATTTTCGCCCTCCTCAATCATCATTCAATGAAAAGCTAGGGGATCAATATCTACAATTAGTCTTATACTATGTGGTTTGGTAACCTGAGAAAACCAGTGACGAATGAATGATTGTATAGCAAACCCCTTTGGGTATTTTAACAAAAACCGCCAACGAAATTGATTTTTTAACCTGGAAAGCGGTGCAGGAACTGGCCCCATAATAAAAATATCACTATGTTTGGGTGCAGTGTGCAGAAGCTTTCTACAAAAACTCAAAATTTCTGTATTATCACGCCCACTTATTAAGAACGAAGAAAGCCTGCCGAAAGGTGGCATACCATGCTGCTCACGATCTTCTAGTTCAAGCTCAACAAAACTTTCTTGGTCCCAGTTAGCCACAGCTTTAATAACTAAATGATCTGGATCATAAGTTTGTAAATAAACAGTACCTGGTTTTTGCTCTCGCCCACATCGTCCTGCAACTTGGTGCAACTGTTGATAAGTTCTTTCAGCACAACGCAAATCTGGCCCATTAAGCCCCATATCCGCATCAACCACACCTACTAATGTAATGTTTGGGAAGTGATACCCTTTGCTAAGCATTTGAGTTGCAACAATGATATCAAATTGATTATTTATAATCCCATCAACCATTTCTTGGGTGCGTTTTGGTGTATTTACCAAATCACTAGTCACACTTAAGATCCTAGCGTCAGGTAATAAGCTTGCTAAATCTTCGCTTAACCGCTCAACACCAGGGCCACAGGGACTTAATGTTGCTTGAGAACAGTTAGGGCAAACTTCTGGAATTGGCTGCGTAAAATCACAATAATGGCAGTGAAGTCGGGGCTGATTTTTATGCTGAACCAATGCAACGTCACAAGCAGCGCAAGTAATCTTAAAACCGCAATCACTACAAATTGTTAATGGAGCGTAACCACGTCTGTTTAAAAATAATAAGCTTTGCTCTTGGTTGATAATGCGTTTTTGAATCTCTTCAAAAAGAGTAGGGTGTAGCCATTGACTAGGGCGCTGCGTTTTTTTTAGGCCTCGCATGGAAAGAATATTCACCGTTGGCAGCGAAGCATTTCCAAAGCGACTATTAACCTTTAAGTGAGAGAATTTTCTCTGCTTAACATTGTAGATTGTCTCAAGACTTGGGGTGGCTGAAACTAATACAGCGTGAACCCCCTCTTCTTTTGCACGCAAAATAGCCATATCACGCGCGTGATAAATAATCACTTCATCTTGCTTGTATGATGGATCATGCTCTTCATCAATAACTAATAATCCTAGATTACTAAATGGCAATAATAAGGCAGATCTTGCACCCAACATAATACAAGGAGCACCCTGATGCGCTTGGTGCCAAATAGAATTTCTTTGTTTAGGAGTGATTTGTGAATGCCATATCAAGGGCTTTTTCCCAAAACGCTCCTCAAACCGCTGACGAAACTGGGCTGTTAAAGCTATTTCAGGCAAAAGAATTAAAGTCTGTTTTCCTGATTCATAAGCTTTCACACTAGCTTCCAGATAAATCTCGGTCTTTCCACTTCCGGTCACGCCATCTAGCAAACTAATGTGAAATTCACCTAGTTTATTCACAATTGCATCTTTAGCAATACATTGCTCATGCGTGAGCTCAGGAACATTAAATACGTATTCAGCAGATGTTATGATCGGAGGAGAAATTTCTTTAGGTAACACATGCTTTATAAGAACACCTAACGGTGTAAGCGTATATTCAGCAAATTTCTTTAGAAAACCAATAAAATGATTGGGCAGGACTAAAGGATAATAATTCAATATTTTTTTTAAGATGTGAGTAGAGTTAACCGGATTAGACGTCAATGACCAGATCACCCCCATCGTCACACTATTTTTTAAGGGGACTTCAACAAGCTGCCCCACCTTCGGAGAAATATCAAATGGCCACAAATATGTAAGCGGTCTATCTAGGATTGAAGGTACTGCAACTTCTACATTCATGCTGAAAAAAGGTGATGTAGCATGCTAACTGTAATCGGTTTGCGTTGCTGTGCTGAAAGCGTATCAATTTTTTTTGCCCACTGACAGATAGCTGGAAAATTCCTATCTATCCGACGAGATAAATATTCGAGAATAGCATTATCAACAACGATTCCTTTATCTTTCCATATCTTTTCAAGCACACGCTTTAGAGTATCGTCATCAGGATTATGCATTTCTGCGCTGATGAATGTTGCCAACCGAGATCGCCAATCAGGAAGACTAACTGGCCACAGAGAAGGAGGGTTAATGGCACTAATAATCAGTAATTTGTTTTGTTCTCTTACCAAATTATAAAGGTGAAACCACCACACATCATCTTCTACCTTATGAGCATCATCAAGAATTAGAACTTGCTGATCTCCATAAACCCAATCCCATAAATTTGTTGTAAGTGCTTGATTTGCAGTATTGTAAGTTAAATTATAGTCTTTAGCCATTCCCTGCAATAAGTGCGTTTTTCCACAACCAGAATCTCCATATATGCAAACAAACTTATCTTTTGTTGTGCCTTGAAGAGCAGCATGAAAGAGATCAAAAGCCATCTGATTGCAGTTAGCAACAACAAAATCACACAATTCGTAACTTTGAGCATACCCCAAAGGCAACAATCCTTGCTGCACAAAACTACTCTTTCATTAATTGAACGCGATAACGAAGCACAACCTCAGTTTTTGGCGCCACCCTTACAGGCCAATATACACTTTGGCTGCTTTCTTGCTTATGCGCCATACTTTCACGGACCACTTTACCACGATTTTCTCCAAATGGGAGCATAACCTTAATGTTCGCTTCTTTTTCTCCAAAATTACGAATGGTTAATCTATAAGCAGCTTCTGTTACCTTTTCAGTAAGTAGAGTTTTAAATTCTGTTTGTTCTAAATTTCCTTGAATTTGTGTGAGAGGAGAATCGTGACTAGATTTAAGTTGAGCAAGCAAAAGAGGAGGAATTGCTAGCTGTATGTCATCACCAGATTTTGTAGAAGGCAGAGCACTTGATCCTAGAAATCTTAAGGCATTACTGTGGTCACGAATGTATATAGTAATATCTCCGTTCGCCAAGTCTTGAGAACGTTTTTCATCCAACTTAAAGTGTAGCCAAATTTGCAATGGAATTTGCTTGTTTATTCCCTGAAGATCTTTAAGGTTGTCTTTTCCAACATCTAATCGATAGTCTTGTCCAGCTTTTTGCTTATGAATCTCCACCCATGGAATTCGAACAACACTGCCTTTGTTAATAAATTTAGGAGTATCAATAACGTATTCATGAAACGTTTGATTTTTTGCCAAATCATCAGTTTGTGCATCAACCAAACGTAATCTGATGTTCTCAAAGCTTGCTCCTGATTGATTATCTATACTAACAAAGCTGTTAAAATTTTGAATTTCATCAAACTGCTCACTGACCTCAACAACATAATGCATATGCCAACCAATACCGGAAAAAGTATAAGTAATTTCTCCTTGAAAAGGATGTTTAGAATTTAAAATCAAATCAACAGCTGTTAAGACATCCTTATTTTTAGAGATAACGTATTCTGGATTTAAGTTGCTTTCTTGATGAAAGAGAATCGATTGAGAATCAATAGATCCAGGAACTGTGAGAGAATGCTCTTTTTCTCCGCTGAATTTAATAGGAAGAGTGGCAACGCAGCGATCTTTATAAATGACAAGGCTACCTACTTTTATTTCTTTTTTTGACTCTGCGTGCTCTTTTTTTGAGTCAGGCGCATTTTCTGCATATCCTGATTGAAAAACGAATGCTAAACAGATAATTAATAAAAGTACTCTCATAGATTTAACCCTGTAAGTAACTCTTCAGCCACTTGTTTATCACTAAAGTAGTAGGTTTCATTTTCAATGATCTGGACCATTTCATGACCCTTCCCTGCTATTAAAAGGGTATCACCTTTTTGAAGATGTGCAATAGCATATGCAATAGCTTGACGTCTGTCACCAATTTCATGTGCTTTCAAAGCACATTCTTTTAATATTTGCTGCCGTATATTTGCAGGATTTTCTGATCTAGGATTATCATCTGTCACAATTATTTTGTCTGCTAAATCAGAAGCAATTTTCCCCATCAAAGGACGCTTAATAGTATCGCGATCCCCACCACAACCAAACACGACCCAAATATTATTTTCTGTATGAAATCTCAATGATTTTAATGCACGATCCAAAGCATCAGGAGTATGTGCATAATCAACATAAACATATCCACCGTTTGATGTTTTTCCTACTAATTCCATTCGTCCCGCTACAGATTTTATTTTTGGAATGAATGGTAAAATTGCAGACAAAGCAATACCTGATGCAATCAGCATTCCTATTGCACATAATGTATTCTCAGCTTGAAAAGCTCCACTAAGATTTAACACTATATTACGGTATGTTTGATCATGATATTTTAAGTCAAAAGTGATGCTTGATGTTTGCACATTTAGGTTTGTAGCTATTAAATCTGCTGGTGCGTCAATAGCATACGTAATCAAACGTACACTATGCTGCGATGCCAAAGTCTGTAGCTGAGAAAAATATGGAGAGTTAGCATTTAGCACTGCTGCTTTGCCTGCGGGCAACACTTCTGAAAATAATTTGGCTTTGGCCTGAAAATAATTTTCCATTGTATGGTGGTAGTCTAAATGATCTTGAGTGAAATTTGTAAACCCTGCCACTGCGATTTGACTGCCATGAATACGATATTGATCTAACCCATGACTAGATGCTTCAAACACAACATGATTGATGTTTGCTTCTGCTAGGGCTTTTAATAAAGAAAAAAATGTCAAACTGTCGTAAGTAGTAAGAGCTGGAACTGATGGCAAACTACTTGGGTAATTTTTTGTTTCTAGACCAACAGTTCCAAATGATGCAGCAGAACACCCTAACAACTCCCATAGCTGGCGCAAGATACTAACAACAGAACTTTTTCCATTTGTTCCTGTTACAGCCATCAAAACATCTGGTTGAGTTTTGAAAAATGATTTTGCTAGCAAACTAAGTGCTAATCTCGGATTAGAGCACTCTATAAATATATTTTTATCAGCAAAAGAATTAATCACTTCTGCTGTAGCTAATATTCCACAAATGCCTTTATTAATCGCTTCTTTTATATTGCTAATGACCTGCGAGCAAGGAATTGCGACAAAAAAATCTCCTGGCTGCGCTTTACGAGAATCAGCACATAGATTATTTATCGTTATATTTTTAAAATTTGAGCGATCATAACTTAGTTCTAGCCCTGCACTTTCAAGCAGCTCTACTAGAAAAATTTGATCAAAGTGACTCAATTTATTGATCTCCACTCTCATTATTAATCGATGTTAGTTGCATCATATCGCCAACCTGCTCGGATTCTTCTTTGAAATCAGATTTAACGCCAAGTAAAGGAGCTATGCGCTCAATAATTTTTCCAGCTGTTGGCGTCACATTCCAACCAGCAGTCGCATATCCATAAGTTCCTAACGCTGCTTTGGGGTCGTCTAACATAACAATCATTATGTATTTAGGATCATCTGCCGGGAATCCGCCAATAAAAGAAGTCGTGCGATGACGATCTGCATCTGACCCGTACCCACCAAATTTTCCTTTATTTTGATATGCTGTGCCTGTCTTAGCAAACACTTGATATCCTTCAACATTTGCTTTTTTTGCAGTTCCTTCACGTACAATCGTGCGCATCATTTGACGAATTGCTTTTGAAGTTTTTTCACTAACACATGAGGTTTTTGAAAATGAATGCGCTCTTTCGTGACGATTTTCAGCTGGAATAAATCTTAAAGTCGGTGCTGGCCTACAACCGTTATTAACAATTCCTGCCACTGCACACAAAGAATGTAATGGAGTTACTGCAATTCCATATCCAAAAGAAACTGACATCATTGCTGTTTCACGCCAATCTTTCGGTGTTAAAGAGTTTCCAAGCTCAGGTATTTCTAAACTTAGTGAAGTTAATACGCCAAACTGTCCCATAAAATGCTTTTGTACTTCTGGACCAAATTTTTGAGCAATCTTAATTGCAGCAATGTTTGATGAATGAACTAAAGCTTCTACAAGTGTAAGAGGGCGATTTTGCCCTTTAAAGTCAGTAATTTTGAAACGACCAATGTTGACTGGATTTCTAGCATCAAAGATTGAACTTAGAGTAGAGGTTCCTGTTTCAAGGGCAATAGCTGCATTAAGAATTTTAAACGTTGATCCCTGTTCGTACACTCCTAATGTATTGCGATTGAATCCACATTCAATATTTTTCATTTGACGATTGGGATCATAGTCAGGAAGAGAAACCATAGCGATAATTTCTCCAGTTTTCACGTCCATAACCATGGCATTCGCTGCAATGGCTTTGAATTTTACTAAGGCAGCAACTAATTCATTATGCACTGCATGTTGCGCTCGAAGATCCAAAGATAATTTTAAATCACCCTCTTGTGTAGTCAGCATGGTATCAAAAGATTGTTCAATGCCACTCACACCATAACCATCAATGTCGCAACGTCCAATTACGTGACAGGCTAAAGTGCCATGAGGATAAACACGCTTTTGATCAGGCTGTAAGTATATTCCTGGAATCCCCAGAGAATGCACAGCTTCTTGCATTTTAGGAGATGCATGTCGTTCAATCCAAACAAACCCCTGGTTAGATTGAAGTTTTTGCAACACATTTTCATATCTTAAATGAGGAAAAAGCTTACACAGCTTATCAGCGGCTTCATTAGCATCGATAATTACTTTTGGATTAGCATATACAGATGCTGTAACCAATTGCGTTGCCAATATTACTCCGTTTCGATCAACGATATTTTGACGAAGTTGACACTCTTGTTGTTGACAGCCTATTGAGCAAACAGGAGTTCTAACAACCATCACATCTATTAAACGAATAGTAATTGCTAAAAATGCTACGCACGATATAGCCGTCGCACTAAGTGTGCGTTGTCGAGCAGTATGTAATAGTTGCTGATGTTGTGAAAATCTCCAGCCACTCAAGCGATACCATAGGCTTTTGATCATGATCTTAGGCTGCATGAGCAACCTCTTGTGAAGAGGTTTTTGTTGATGCTCTCTCTTGCTGAGGACTAACAGCGTTGACGGCATCCATCAATGCTTCAATGGGGTCTTGCGATACTTTCACTTCTTTCGTTTGTCTTGGTAATTCAGCAATTTCAACAACTTGATTCGGTTTTAAGGCACTAAAATTCAGATGCGTAATAGCAAGTTTTTGTAAACGCGCAGGATCATTAAGGTGAGTTAACTCTGCCTTTAAAACATGTATAGATTCCCTAGTTTCAGAGATGCTTTTAACAACTTGTTTGTGGTTTTTTTCTAAAGCCATAACCTGATATTTTACTCGGAATAGTCCAAGACCAACACAAAATGCCATAAGAGCTAAAAAGAACTGAGATCTTCTCATTAACGCCTAACCTCTTTTACAAATCCACGTAGCTTTGCTGAACGACACCGAGGATTTGATCGAATTTCACCTAAAGAGGGAGCTATAGCTTTACGGTTGATAGCAGAATACGAACAAAGAAATTCTTGATGGTTAAATGCCATCTTGCTGTGGTTTTTAACCAGACGATCTTCTAACGCGTGAAATGCTACCGTGATAAGCCGACCCCCTATCGGCAAAAGCTGATTGCTCAGCTGTAAAGCACGCTCTATCTCTATTAACTCATTATTCACAAAAATACGCAAGCCTTGAAACGTAAGGGTTGCAGGGTCAAAACCGTCTTGACCTGGAACGATTTTTCTGATCAACGTGGCCAGGTCTTGTGTTGTTTCAAATGGCTTCGTTGATCTTGTTGCAATAATTTCTTTTGCTATTTGTCTTGATCTGGGTTCTTCACCATAAACATACAAAATTTCAGCAATATCTTTTTCTTTAAAAGTATTTACAACATCCGCGGCAGTATAAGTAGAACCCACCCCCATACGCATATCAAGAGGACCATTTTGGCGAAAAGAAAAACCACGATGAGCTTCATCAACCTGATAGCTTGAAATACCAAAATCAAAAACGATACCATCCATTGATTCTGGAGTTAAATATTTATCCATTTCACTAAAGCAACCGTGGATAATTTGAAACCTATCACCAAATTCCTGACAAAAAATCTGTGCGCGCTTCACAGCATCGTTATCGCGATCAAAAGCAATAACTTTCTCCGCACCTTTATTCAAGATTGCACGTGTGTATCCCCCGCCCCCAAAAGTACCATCTACATAGACTTTTCCTGGACAGGGGTTTAAAATTTCAATCATTTCCTTGCAAAGCACAGGAATATGAGTCGGTTCAAGATCAGATGCCATTGGGCTTTTAAGTATAGTTCTATTGCACATTGTAGGATTCACGGGTAGCATAAGTAAAGAATTTCGTCAATATTATTATTGTTTAAAAGCAATTTTTAATATTTTTTTATTGAAATTACCATGCAGTCTAATACCGATAAAATCATACCAACTAATGCTCTAACTTCTTTGGAGGTAGGGGCGAATATTATTAGGGATATGGTGAAAAAATTGCCCAATAAACCGGGTATTTATCGAATGATTAGTGCGTCTTTAAAGGTGTTATATGTAGGAAAGGCCAAAGATCTAAAAAAGCGAGTCATTTCCTATTCACATGTAGACAAACTCCCTAATCGTCTTAAGCGCATGGTTAGTGAATTGCAGACGATAGAGATTGTCACTACATCAACAGAGGTGGAGGCACTGCTTCTTGAGAGCAACCTCATTAAAAAATTACAACCTAAGTATAACGTTCTACTAAAAGATGATAAGTCTTTCCCGTATATTTTATTAACAGCGCACGACTACCCTCGCGCACTTAAACATCGTGGGCCTAAAACAGAAAAAGGTACGTATTTTGGTCCGTTTGCAAATGCTGCTGCAGTTGAAGAAACTATCTTAACAATGCAACGACTTTTTCAAATGAGAAATTGTTCAGATAGCTATTTTGAAAACAGGAATCGTCCTTGCTTGCAATATCACATTAAGCGTTGCACTGCTCCATGTGTTGGTAAAATAACTGCTGGTGAATATAAGGAATCGGTACAATCTGCTAAATCATTTTTATCGGGAAAAAGTGATAAGGTCCAACGTCAATTAGCTGAAAAAATGCAAGAAGCATCAGAAACATTAGATTTTGAAAGAGCTGCTCAGTACCGTGATAGCATTCGTTTGCTAACGCAAATTCAAGCACGTCAACGCATTAATGTAGCTGGTATTAACCATGCAGATGTGTTTGCACTTTCACAGCTTAGTGGACGTGCTGTTGTGCAAGGATTTTTCTTTCGTCATGGCAGTAATTATGGCACAGAGACTTTTGAAATGGCGCATACTGAAGGGGCAACTCAAGAAGAACAAATGGCAGCTTTTCTTAGTCAGTTTTACGTTGAGCATGAACCGCCATTGATAATTCTTTGCAACGTTCTTCCAGAAAATGTTGAAGTTTTATCTATGAGTCTGCACCTGCAACATGGAATAAAAACAGCTATCGAATGTCCACAAAATGGAATAAAATTTGACTTGGTTGAACATGCACTCAAAAATGCAAAAGAACATCTGGAAAGACGTTACAACAGCGAGTTAACCCACCAGAAACAATTCGGATTTTTTCAAGAATTCTTAAATATCCCAAGCATTGATTCTATCGAAGTTTATGACAATAGTCATTTGCAAGGATCTTCTGCATATGGCGTATTAATTTTTGCAACTCGAAAAGGCTTTGATAAGTCTCGCTATCGCAAATTTTCAATTCGAGAAATGAAACCAGATTTTGGTGGTGATGATATCGCTATGATGCGAGAAGTGATGAGTAGACGTCTACGACATAAAGACGAATGGCCTTTGCCAGATGTTTTTCTTATTGATGGTGGACAAGCACAGGTCAATGCTATTGCAGCAATTCTTGATGAGTATAACATTGAACTACCAGTAGCAGGAATTGCAAAAGGGGCGGTTCGTAATGCTGGTGATGAAACATTTTACTTCCCTAATCAATCACCACGTAAGCTACCTAAAGACAGCCCTTTGTTATATTTTCTACAAGTTATTCGCGATGAAGCGCACCGATTTGCCATAGGAACTCATCGTGCTGGGCGACAAAAAATTCTTGTGAAGTCTCAACTTGATGATATTCCAGGTATTGGCGCTAAACGTAAGAAAATGTTGCTGCAGCATTTTGGATCTGCCGCAGGAGTAGGGCGCGCAAATATAGACGACTTGATGACTGTGTCAGGCATCAATCGTTTAGTGGCAGAAAAAATTTATTATTTTTTCCATCAAAAATAACCCCCCTCTTTTTTAACGGAATTATATTATTGCATATCAATTAATTTTATAAAATTAATCTAATGTTAAGATCTTTAATGTCAATATAAAGATGTAAAAACATTTTAAAATAAAGTGACTTTGAAACTTCTCTTTTTTAGAGAGTTCTTAGCAAAGGAAGTAAATTGACTATCAAGTGTTGCTAAGTTGTCATCTGCAAAAGTGTTGTTAGAGCCCCTTTATTTGAGGAGGCCACATGATTAGCCAAAATCTTAAAGTAATTTTTATCTACACGCTGTTAGCTTCATCAAGAGTTATTTCAATGGATAGTGGCATAATGCCGCCAGATGATTCATCTACCGCAGCACCAAGAAATAGCATCATTGCATCGGCAACAGATGAAGCCTTTGTTAAGTTAATACGAACACTAAATTATATAAGTGTGACAAACGGTAAAATTGAACCATGGAAAGATGCAATATTAGAATTTAAAAAAACTCTATCAGACCATTCTGAGGTGTCGACACTTGAGAGCATACGTGACAGAATTTTAGGGGTACCTTTAGCAAAACGTAGAATGGCTATGGTTAGTAGAGCATTCAGCAGCTTAGCAGGAGCCTCGTCTAATCCAATCGCATCGTCACACTTATCTGACACTCATGCGTCAGATACTCCATCTTATTCCATGGTTATAGTAATTCCCAATCCTGTAGCGCGAGCAAAACCTGTTCTTAGTAGTGAGAGAAAAAAACGTAAATTATCTCCTGTGGTATCTAGCATGTTGGAAGACTCAAGCACAGAACCGGCTTCACTTGTTGGTCAGCAAGCTATTTCAGCATCAGCTATTAAGGCGCATATGATGAGTTTTATTGCGGGACAAGACGATTCACTTGAAGAGCTTAGTTCTTTAGCGCATCGATTTTTGTGTAACAAATTGTTGGTTGATAGGGGCGGTATGCCTGCCAGCAATCCATCGCACTGTATATTAACTGGTCCAACAGGGTGTGGAAAAAGCGAAAGCCTTAAGCAATTGGGGCTATTTTTAGGCGTACCTATTCTGAACATTAATGCACGAAGTTTGACCGATGAAGGGTTTAAAGGACAAAATTTCAGTGAATGTGTTTCCAGTTTTTGTGAAGAAAATGGGAATCCAAAATCTGCAATCATTGCAATCGATGAAATTGATAAGCTTGCAGCACGAGGAGATGATGAGGCACGAAATTTTGGTAGAGCAGTTCAACGTGTCCTATTATCGCCTTTAGACGGTAATTCTATTTCATTAAAAGGAAAGAGATTTGATCTTACAAATTGGTGGTTTATTGGAACTGGTGCTTTTTCTGGTTTGAAAGGTCGACATGACACAGAAGGAGAACGCGTAACAACCGCTAGAACTCAGCAAGACATTATTAGTGCTGGTTTTGAACCTGAATTTGTTGGACGGTTTCCCTCAGTTATTGCCTTCAAAGGTCACACAATTGCGACAATGATGGATGTTATTGAGCGTGATGGATCGCCTTTAAAGAGAATACAAAATGAATTTAAGCATTTTTATGGGGTAAATCTTACCATTGAAGCGGCAGCCTTACGACGCCTGGCGTCTACAAGCATAGAAATAAACCTTGGAGTGAGAAGCTTATACACAATTCTAAACATGGCGTTGCAACCTTTTTATGGACAAGCAATCGAGCTAATAGCAGTAGAGGGTGAGGCATCATTAGTTGCAACTTTAAAGGATATTATGCCCGCTATCACACGGTACATTGCAGATAACAAAGAACCTAGAGAAGTGATTCCTAAACATCTTCAGCATATGTATCTCTAAATCACAATTGTAGATAAATTACTTGGCGCTTATTTTTATAAGCGCCATTGTAATTGCAGATACACAAACAATTGCAGGGCCAGTGGGCAGATCAAAATACAAACTTATACCAATGCCCATGACACTTGAAAAGCAGCTAATTAATATAGCAGAGACTATCATTTTAGACGGTGTATTAGAACGATATCTTGCTGCAGCTGCCGGAATAATTGTAAGGGCAGGTGCAAATAATGCTCCTAACATTTTCATCACGATTCCCATAATAATTGCATATGAAAAAAGCACCATTAGGCGAATTGTCTTTGATGGAAATCCTTGCACTTGAGCAAGGTCAGCATCAAAACTTGTCATTAAAATTGCTGTCCAATATTTTGCTATAAATCCCCATAAGGCAAGAAGAGCTGCAAGAAGCAAAACAATATCGGGCACACTTGTGCTGAGTAAATCACCAAACAATAATGTATTGGGATCAAGGTTTGCTTTTGGAAACAATGAAATAATTAATATACTAAACGACAAGCAGCTGTACGAAATAACTGCTAAAGATACATCACTTTGTTTTGAAGATTTATGCGCTATAAAAAAGGCAATGCATAAACATATTGCAATAGCTCCAAAGGCATAGGGCACATGGAAAAGTATGCCGAAACACACACCAAGCAGCGATGCATGCGCTAATGTATCACCAAAGAAAGCCAGGCCATTCCAAAGGCCTATACAGCCCAAAGGTGCAGTAATTAAACTGGCCAAAAGCGCAGACACAATAATAAAAAGTATGAACGAATCAATCATGATGGTGATGATCGTGGTGATGTTGATACGGAGCAAAACCAGGGAATAATTTTTGCACTTCTTGAACCTGACGTACTTTTTCAGGAGTTCCTTGGCAGCAAACGTGGTGATTTAAACAAATTACATGATCTGTGCAATCAAACACAAAATGCAAATCATGAGAAATTAGAACAATAGCCATATTGTATTCATTTTTCAGTTCTATCAGTTTGCCGTAGAATGCAGATTGCCCATCGGCATCAATTCCTTGAGTAGGCTCATCTAAAATTAAGACATCTGGCTTTTTCAAAACAGCAGCGTTAAAAAGAACTTTTTGTAATTCCCCGCCCGACAAAGCATGAATTGATCTATTCATTAAAAGCGAAATATCAAATGGGTATTCAATTTTTTGTTGTCCACATAGACTTAAAAATGTCTGTACTGTCATTGGCATAAACCGATTCGCATGAAGTTTTTGTGGAACATATCCCATTTGTATATTTTTTTTTCGGTTAATAGTGCCAACAGTGGGTTCAATTAGTCCCAAAATCAGTCGCACCAAAGTGGTTTTTCCTGCACCGTTCGGGCCAATTATTGTTGTGACGCTATTCGGCAAAATATCAAAATTGATATCATGCAACAACGTTTTGCTTTGCGATTCTTGTTTAAGAGCATATTCAACAGACTTTAATGAAATCAGCATTAGCGAATTTTCAACGTTGCAAGGCCAACTAATGCAAGAATAGATGCAATAATCCAAAAACGAATTACAACAGTTGATTCTGCCCATCCTAGTTTTTCAAAGTGATGGTGAATAGGTGCCATTAAAAAAATACGCTTTTTGGTAAGCTTGTAGTACACAACTTGTAAAATGACAGAAACGGCCTCTAGCACGAATAACCCGCCAATAATACACAATACAAATTCATGTTTTGTTATCAGCGCAATGGTGCCTAATGCGCCTCCAGCAGCAAGTGACCCCGTGTCTCCCATAAATACTTTTGCAGGAGGTGCATTAAACCATAAAAAGCCAAACCCAGCCCCAATAAGGCTACCTAAGAAAATGCAGACTTCCCCCACATTTACCACATAGTGTAGTTGTAAATAAGATGCAAAAACATGGTTGCCAACAAGATAAGCAATAATTGTAAAGCACACGGAACAGATCATGACAGGAACAATTGCTAAACCATCAAGTCCATCGGTTAAGTTAACTGCATTTGATGAACCCACAACAACAAGTGCAGCCCATGGGTAAAAAAACCAACTTAAATTAAGAATAAAGTCTTTAAAAAAAGGAAAAGTTAGACTGTGCGCAAGGCTTGCGTCTGTGTAGTGTGCAGATGCATATGCTGCACTTATGGCTAGTATGGTTTGCCCAAGGAGCTTTGTTTTTCCTGAGATGCCATGATGAGAATTTTTAGTAAGCTTCTTATAGTCATCCATAGCGCCTAAAGCGCCAAAACCCAACGTTACAAGCAACACTATCCATAAGAATGGATTTTCTAAATCACCCCAAAGCAAAGTACTGATAGAAACAGCAAGCAAAATTAAGCAACCACCCATTGTTGGTGTGCCTTTTTTTGTCACAAGATGTGATTCTGGACCATCACTACGAATAGGCTGACCTTGCTTTTGCTTTGACTTAAGCCAAGCAATAATAGGTTTTCCCAAACAAAAACTAATTATTAAAGCAGTTAAAATGGCTCCCATAGTGCGAAAAGTAATATATCGCAGAAGGTTAAAAACCTTAAAATCACCCAAAATATGAAGACAGAAAAATTGTAACATTGCTCTAACTATGCCGGTTGTTTGCTATTGAATAATGAAACGTAAAACATACAATTGATTCAACCATAAAATTACGTCCTAATATATACCCATTAAAAGCGCACACAAATTTTAAGCTTGCTTCTTCAAAAAACTAATATGAATGCGCTTTTCTTCGGCCAAATCGAACTCAACAACTGCTTGTTCGCCTTCTGTATCAATAACGTCACCATAACCAAATTTTTGATGAAATACGCGATCACCTATTTCAAAATGCTGAGCCTGGTATTCAACAAAACTTGCAGGTCTGCGAAGTGATTCGGGACTGTTTTGCTGTCTTGATTCATGGCCATTGGCTTGAACATGCTTTACATGGGCTGCAGGTAATTCACTTAAAAATCGTGATGGTAGGCCAACTTGCCATCCTTGGTACGGCAGGCGGCGACGCAATGCATAAGAAATTGTAGCTTTTAATTTAGCACGGCTAATGCCTACGTACCCCAAACGACGCTCTTCTTCTAGTCCATTTTCTTGAATACTTCTTGGGTGAGGAAATAGGTTTTCTTCCCATCCTGGCAAAAACACAAAATCAAACTCAAGACCTTTAGCCCCGTGCAAAGTCATAATACTTAAACAGTCACCAGCAGATTGATTGTTGTTATCTGTGACTAAACTGACATGGTCTAGAAATCCAGGAAGAAACTCAAATTCCTCTATAGCATGCACGAATTCTTTTAGGTTTTCCAAACGTCCTGCAGCATCGGGTGATTTTTCTTCTAGCCACATTGCTGTGTACCCTGATTCATCAAGCACTGCTTTAACAACATCGACATGTGGCTGTGTATCAAGCATGTTACGCCATCTTTGCATATCTTCAAAAAACTGACGTAAATTTGCTTTACCAATACCTTTTCCATCTTCCATTGCATAAAGCAACGCAGCTCTTGGAAGAGAAATATTTTGTTCTCTAGCGATAACATGCATGTTCTGCAAAGCAGTCGCTCCAATGCCTCTCTTTGGCACATTAATGATACGTTCAAAAGCCAAGCCATCATCTGGTTGAACCAATATCCTTAAATACGCCAGTGCATCTTTAATTTCTTGACGTTCATAAAAACGTAGTCCGCCTACAACACGATAGGGCGTGCCTGTTTTTAAACAGCGCTCTTCAAAGTCACGAGTTTGATAACTTGCCCTAACCAATATGGCCATAGAGCTTAAGCTGTGCCCCTTACGTTGATAGTCTTCCACTTCATCAATAACAAATCGTGCTTCGTTTTCACTGTCCCACGTGCCCTTAATAAGCACGGATTCACCGCCTTGTTTTTCGGTCCACAATTCTTTACCCAAACGATCTCGATTGTTTGCAATAAGTCCAGAAGCTGCCCCTAGTATGTGATTAGTTGAACGGTAATTTTGTTCAAGTCGAATAGTGGTTGCGTTCGCGTAATCTTTTTCAAATTTTAAAATATTGGCAATTTCCGCACCACGCCATCCATAAATAGATTGGTCGTCATCACCCACACAACATAAATTTCCATGACCATCAGCTAAAAGACGTAACCACAAATATTGAGCCGCGTTTGTATCTTGATATTCATCTACCATTAGGTAGCAAAACTGTTGCTGGTAACTATTTAAAATTTCTGGATTTTGCTGGAATAGCACAAGGCAATTTAGTATTAAATCCCCAAAATCCATTGCATTCAATATTTTTAATCGTTCTTGATATTGGCGATATAACTGCACAGTGAGTTCTTGTGGATTGCCAGCGCGATCAGGTGTCTTTGCTTTATCTTTCCACCGATTAATAACGCCGGCAACCATTTTGGCGGGAACTTGTTTTTCATCAATTTTTTCAGCCCTTAGCAGCTGTTTGATTAAACGTAGCTGATCATCTGAATCAATAATTGTAAAATTTGAACTGTATCCTAACGCATCCGCATTTTTGCGCAATATACGCATAGAAAGCGAGTGGAATGTACCAAGCCACATGCCATCAACACTTCGACCCAACAACCGCTGAATACGTTCACGCATTTCAAGGGCCGCTTTGTTTGTAAATGTTACCGCTAAAATATTTTGAAATCCGCACAAATTTCGCTCAAGGATATGAGCAAGGCGGGTAGTCAACACGCGGGTCTTCCCAGTTCCAGCACCTGCTAAAATAAGCAAGGGGCCTTCACTATGAAGAACTGCCTGTTGTTGCTTAGAATTTAAAGCCTCAAGATAAGAAGGTGCTGAAGCAACGTTCAAGCTAGCCTCAGCAAGTACCATCTAGAATCCTCAGTTTAATCCAAAATTTTGGAAACGCTTACTAAACTTACTTAACTGACCACCAGAGTCAATAAGTCTATGACCGCCGCCTGTCCATGCTGGATGAGACTTTGGATCAATATCTAATTGTAGAGTATCTCCCTCTTTGCCCCAGGTGCTCCTGGTTTCAAAAGAAGTTCCATCAGTCATTTTAACTGTGATAGAGTGATATTTAGGGTGTATGTCTTTTTTCATCTTAAATGTCTTCCCTTCGCGAAAAAGAATATATATATCTATACTCAAGACAAAAAATAATGCAATGTTTTTCTGCAAGAATCAAAGGAATTATAATGAATATTTTTAAAAACACAACAATTTTGGCATTTATTGGCTTTAGCGCGCTTTATTCAAGCATAGAAAGCTCTGGCACTGAAGAATCAATTCGTCAAAACGAAGTTGTAATTGATGCTTTGCAAAAACAGCTAGATTCAATGCAATCAAAAGGCGAAAAAGACGAAGCAGTTAAAGCTCTGCAATCACATATCGATAGCGTGATAGAGCAACAAAACAAACTTTTAGCACAAAAAATTGCTCCTGTAGTAGATCAAAACTCAGCAGCACAGGCTGTTTCAGCAGCACAGGCTGTTTCAACAGATTCAACAGCCATTGATAATGCGTCAGACGCAAGATTTCGTCGTATTGTTCAAGAAGAGCTAGCGAAAGCAGGAATAGCTCCTAAGCCTTCTAGTCCATATGACACAACACACACTCCAACACCCGCCGAACTCAATGCAACAAAATCTGCAGAAATGAACGCACCAGCATTACCTGAGCAAAAATCAGAAGCTATGGGACAATATGAACTAGCTCTTGAACTGTACAATAAAGGAGCATACAAAGAAGCCGCCGCAGGTTTCGGTCGCATTATAAAGACCTATTCAAAAGATCCAATCGCTGCAAAAGCTCTAGTTCATTTAGCTTATTGTCTTGAAAAGCAAGGGGATGCCGAGGGAGCTTCAATTGTTTGCGAAGCTGCGTTAAAAGAAAAATTAGATGACCCACATCAAGTTGACTGTCAGCTTATGCGTTTACGATATGCAAAATCAAAGGGAAATGAAGCGGACGTTGCTCAAATTACGCAAAGTTTAAGAAAATTGCCCTTAACAGAAGAACAACAAAAAGTTCTGGGAAAATCACACGTAAAAAAGCTTGAAGTTGCAGCGCCAGCAAAAACACTGCAGCCTAAAGTACCTGCAAAGGTTGCTTCTACTACAATGCCAGATAAGCCAAAGGCGCCAACATTAACGCCTGCAATTCCACTTGCACCTAAGATATCAGAGCCAGCGCCTGCTGCTGAGTAATTTATTGAAACTAAAAATCCCCAGTCAGAACGAACTGACTGGGGATAATTGTAGTAGCTATTAGTTCAGAAAAATTATAGAGCTGAACCAACAGTAATAGCACGCTGCCAAACTGCGTTATTGCCTAGTTTCAATGTTGAACCTGAGTCAAACTGCAACGTACCAAAAAGATCAGTAGAAGAAGAACCACCTGCAGCAGGAACCGTTAGAGACGGATCAACTTGCAGCATAGCTCCACTTTTTACTACGTTGGTACCCGGAGCGCAAGCCGCACCAGCATCTTGAATTTCTACTAAACCACCAGACAGCACATTAACAGCTGCATTTGGTAATATATGACCAGCAGCAGCACCTACATGCACAACACCGCTAATATCCACAGCAGTATTTGACGCGCCTAGGTTAGCAGGAGTTACTGCACCAACACCAGCTACAGTTAACTTATTGCTTCCACTAAGGCCAGCTAATGCACCAGCACCACCCGCAGTTACAGTAGCATCTGCATTCATAACAAGTGCAGGAATGTCTGCAGCAGCTGTTGTTTGCAAGTTACCACCAGCGAATGTCACTTGTGATCCAACGTTACCTGATGCAGCATATTGAATAAGACCAGCATCAATTTCAAGATTTGTTAAACTAGTACCGTTAGCACCAGACATAATAAGAGTACCTGCACCTATTTTTTGTCCTGTTCCAGTAAGTACACCGCTGTTAGTTGCAACGTCAGTTCCTTCAACATCCATAATCAAGTTAGCAGCAGAAGTTGAAGTTGAAAAAGCTACAACCGTAAGCAGACCCAATGTCAATTTTTGAATAGTTTTCATTGTTATATTCCTTTAAATAAAAAAAGTCAATACTAGTAACAATTATTATTTAAAAGGAATATGATTAATATTTTGTAAATTTAATATAAATTTTAAGTAAATATAAAAAATATTTTCATGAGCAGACTAAAGAGCAAAAAATTCCACTCTTTTCCCGTTGAAAACTGGAGAGAGTGGAATTAATTATTTTTCTAAAACTTTTTAACAAAATTCTCTAATCACACTCACATGACGATAGTAGTAGTGGAGGAGAAAGTTTTGGCAACGCAACTGCATTTAAAGCTATTACAATATTAGACGTGCCTCCAGGGACAAGATAAGATGAAATAGCAGGTAATGGAGCATGGCCACGGCTACGGAAAATTGTCAGTATATTGCCTTCACCCACAGTGAATCCAGCTTCTGCAGAATCCGCATCAGGGTCAACAAGATCAGAAGTGGCATTAAATCTTGTTGCGTAAGACCCTGTCAAACTTATTCCAGATACAGGATCAGGGAACGTTGTTGTTTCTGCTAACGTGATAAGCGCTTTGGAAGAAGCTTCTCCAACAGGCACACTTGGGTGTCTCTGAACTGGACAGTGATAACCTGCTGTTTGAATACCTGCTAATAATGAAGAGAATCCTATTGCAGGCGCCACAGGAGCACCAATTATGATACGGCCACCATTTAACGGCAATACCGTATTAATATATGGATCAGCTGATCCTGGCTCAACAACCAATCTACAGCCTACAGGAAGAGCACCTTGAAACCAAGTAAGCGGACTGGTTGTTGGCGCTCTTGTAAGTAAAAAGTGAATGGTGGTGTGAGCTGCAGGAGTAGGAAGAGCAAACTGATAACCGCCCCCAACAAGAGTATCGAATCCAGTAGGATCACCAGCCAACCATAGGTCTTTAATTGTATGAGGTAGATAAGGTATATCACCACTGCCTGTATACGCATTAGTGAGAAGATAGTTTTGCTCAACGTTTGTTCCGGATTGCATAAATGTTATATGGAGAGTCTTACAAGAACTATCAGGAACCGTGAATCCTTCAAAGCCTCCTGCATTACCAACCACGATAGCATCATGCCTACTGCTATTAGATACTAATCCAGGGTTGTAAACAGTCGCGGTAAGGGGCACATACGGAACATCGCCCATTACAGTTAAATAGTAATTACTTGCATCGTACGAATAAGACAAAGCAACGTCTGCCATATTAACATTCACAATAGATCTGAATAGACCAGTAATTGCATCTCCTCGCACAATACGATAAATTGTTCCACCAGAAGGATAGCTCCCTGGTTCTATATAAACCTTGAGCACACCACCTAAGGACCCTGTTTCTACTTCTAAGTAATCAGAATCAGCTGGAGATACCTTTATTGACAATGCAGATAAAGAATGTTGGACATACTCCGCGGCCGTTAAAAAATTTCCAACAGCCCCACCTGTTTCAACGCTACCATCATTAACCAGTCTGGTAACGATACCAGCACTTCTAAAAGTACCTCTAGAAGCTACATTTACAGAGCTGCTTAACATAGTGCCATCATTTATCAGAGTGCCTTCTAAAATATCTGTCGGGCCTGTATACGGCTGTCCGTCTGGGAACACTATATCGCCTTCACCAATTTTCCGAACGCCAGCATCTCCTAAAATAACGTTACCGGGAATTACTCCTGCATCTCCTGCATCACTAGCAATATTTAGATACTGAGCAGCAAACGCGCCACTACAAAACCAAGCACAAATCAATACCGCAATAATTTTATTAATTACGGACTGCAATAAAATTTTTTTACTCATAGCCCCTCCTTTTAAAAATGTAAGAAAAACATACAAAAGAAGTTTATTTGGCATGATGCTAATCTCCGCTGACGTTAATTAATGTGCTTCTAAGGGACATCCTTCTACTGCTAAGATTAGTTAACAAATATAAACAAATTGTTAATTTGAATAAAAATTTAGATAAATGCCAGGTTCTAAAATGAAGTGCAACGCATTAGAGTGTTTGTTGAAAATACAGGCACAGAAAGGCGTTGCAAATGAGAAAGTACCATCAATTAACAGTTCAA
>Ga0207938_1000008_pt1 | contig 33204 bp, 38 predicted proteins | sample LakMenEpi15Mar12_FD_150671 | JGI IMG/M metagenome (GOLD analysis project Ga0207938, IMG submission 150671) | Freshwater microbial communities from Lake Mendota, WI - 05MAR2012 deep hole epilimnion (SPAdes) | ecosystem: Environmental > Aquatic > Freshwater > Lake > Epilimnion/Euphotic zone ...
CATGGCCTGATTTTACGTATAATGTTGATGTGCATTTTTTACAATTTAATTCTGTCATGATTCCCTCCATGACAAAAATTATACCATCTTATCGTTCTTTAGTTAAGTGTCCCCATCTCGCATATATTCTACTGAATACACATGCACAAGCAGCGAAATAAACGTCACTATTAATATCATTAACGTACTTAATGGATCAAAAAGAAAACCCCAATCTATACGAACGGTTTCAGACTTGATCCACGTAAAAAGATGAACTAACTCATAAAATTGAGTGTCAGCTATCTGATAAAAAAGACAGCAGCCTGCAAAAAAACTAATAAAGATCGTAGCTACACAAATCCAGTGCCCTGTTTGATGATTATTATATGCCCTGATATAACCAAACAGTGCTCCTAAAAGTGGAGCGCCTAAACATAGGCATCCAAGCTGAAAAGAATTCATCTTCAATAAACTTAATTATGTGGTTTAATCTTATGCCGAATTTCACACAAATACTAGCAAACCAGCGTGAAGAAATTAAGCAGGAATTTTTGTTGATAAATACTGAATAAACATCCAGTGAATAAGTTGTGCCACTGCGTACAGGGAACACATTAGCATTATGCTAGAATGATCAAAAAATAAATAAGTCGCCATACAAGTCAACAAACTGTTGAGAGTCAAATAAGTAAGAGTAACAAGCGCATGACTATTAAAAAATTTAGCTTGATGATGAAAACCATAGTCCCCGAATGATGAGGTAATAGACCGCTTATCAACGAACCTGCGCACAATTGTAAATGCCACATCACCCCAAGCAAAACCAAGAGGGAATAATGCAAACATAACGAAACTATCATGAGGGATCAAAATGCTTGGAAATTCATGTTGGACGGGAGCCAAGTTAAAAATAATAGCAAAATAAGAAAAACCTAAAATTGTGCTACCTGTATCTCCAATAAAGACCCGTGCTTTTGGAAAATTAAAAAATAAATAAACTAACGTAGAAACCCACAAAATCCAAAAAATACTATTGGTGGGAGCAAAGGCACTTAACAGAAAACCAACAGTAAGTAACCACTGACTTGCAAGTAAGCCATTTAGCCCATCTAAAAAATTGCAGGCATTTATCAGGCCTACACCTATAAAAAACCAACATAAATATTCAACCGCACTTAAATCTTGCTGCGTCAAAACTAATCCCACAGCAAAAATATGACTGAAAAGCCTTGTTTTATAATTCAACTCTTTTTTGTCATCAATAAATCCAACAACTGTAAGAATCAAAAGCCCTAAAACAAAAGTTACTGACGGCAAGTCAATATTTATAAGAGAAGCTTTAGCTGCAAAAAAAAATCCAAAAAAAATAAAACTTATGCAAACACCCGCAGCAGTAGGAGTTGCCATCGAATGAGAAGAACGATGACTAGGAATATCTTTTATTCCTATTTTTTTCCAGATAAGCAAACAGGTCGTCATCAAAACAGCCGCTACAACCCACGTATACATAACGCTATCCATCATTGTTTCTACGAATTCAATAATAGTGATTCTCCATTGCGCAATATGGCATCTGCTGCCTGAGTGAAAGATCCATCTTCGTTATGTATAAACATTCCACTTAAAAGACTTAGGCTACCTTTTGATCCCTTTATACCTTGAACAATCACTCTTTTCGCTGAATGGTTTTTTGCAGGCCACAAAGGAAAAATACTTACATCGCCAACCTTGCCATAAAACAAGCTCAAAAGTCGATCAAGCATATCTGCTCGATAAATGAAGGTAATTTTTCCTTGTGGCTTCAGCATTAACAGGCAAAATTTTATCCATGCTTCCATATCTGCCAGCTCTTCATGATTACTAAGCGCTTTTGAATCAACTGGTGATAAACGCCCGCTATTCATTTCAAAGTAGGGAGGATTAGATATAACTTGACTATAACTACCTGCAGCTAAACGAGGGGGCGGACTTTTTAGATCCCCATGAAGTATTTCAACTCGTTCTCTTAGATTATTAAGGCGAATGTTATCTGTTGCTAAGCGCACAAGATCTTTTTGACGTTCAATCCCCATGATTCGACAATAGGGAAAACGAGCAGCTAAACATAAACCAGCAGCACCTACTCCGGCACCTACGTCTAGCACACTTTCTCCTGGCTCTACAGAAATTGAAGCTGCCAATAATAGCGGATCTATAGCAACTCTATACCCTTGTACAGGTTGACGTATCATAATTTTTCCACCAAGAAGTGAATCTTCTGTATAGGCGTTATTTTCTGAAGTTTCTAAAAGTGCGTGCACAAAACGCTATCCTGAGCGGGTTAAATAGACTAAATTATACTGGAAATTGTTCCCAGTTGGATAGGTTAATTTGTTGCAAGAATGCCAAATTGTGTTGGATCCCTTATATCATTTAAGAAATAACTTCCAAAGTAGCTTGCAACAAGTAGATAAGTTGATATTTGAAAATATTTCGACCAGCGAACCGCTCATCAAAACAATTGCTACAACATTAATTTCAGCTGGCGGAAAACGCTTGCGTCCACTTTTATGCTTAGCGTCCAGTCAATTGACAGGAAAAGTCACGCAAAATAGCTTTTATTTAGCTGCCGCAGTGGAACTTATTCATGCAGCAACGCTTTTACACGATGATGTCGTTGATGAATCATCACTACGCCGCGGCAAACAAACGGCGAACATTTGCTGGGGAAATAAGCCAAGCATTCTAGTAGGTGATTTTCTTTTTGCCCGTGCCTTTGAACTAATGGTTAAAACTGAAAATGTCCGTTATTTAGATATTTTAGCAAGCGCCTCCGCAAAAATTAGTGAAGGCGAAGTCACTCAGTTACGGTGCATTAAGTCTCTAAACCTTGATACAGCTGACTATTTAAGAATTATTGAATATAAAACCGCAACACTTTTTGCAGCAGCATGTCAAACCGGAGCACTTGCCGGAGGAGCAAACGCAGACACAGCAAATCAGTTATATGAATTCGGTAAAAATTTTGGATTAATGTATCAAATAATAGATGATGTACTTGATTATACTAATGAAAATCGCGGTAAACAGATGGGTGATGATTTTCGTGAAGGCAAGGTAACATTTCCTATTTTGCTAGCTTATCAGGCCGATACTGATAAAATTTTTTGGCACCAATGCTTTGATAGCAATAGAGTAAATAATATAGAATTTAGTGATGTGGCAAAACGTCTTCACGACTTAGGCGCATTCGAACAGTCTATTGTTGCAGCCACACAGTATGCACGCAAAGCTCAAGAATCCTTGCAATTATGCAATTCACCAATTTCAGACACAATGCATTCACTAGTTGAATCATTTTTGAAGAAATAATGCACTGCTAAATTTTTGTCTTCAACATCAAAGTGACTTTATCATCATTCGTTTTGCTAATAGTTATGAATCCTGTTTTTTCATAAACACAAATAGCTGAAACATTTGCGGTGTCTGGATCAACAAAAACATTATCAAAATTAGAAAAAACATGAATATCTAAAAATAATTTTAGTGCTTTTGTACCAATGCCTCGTCCTACAAATTCTGGCTCACCTATGTACCAATCTATGGCTGCACAAGATTCAGGTAACTCCATTGCATAGTCATGCTCTCGTGGAAAATCATGTTTGTTATAGTACTGTATATAACCAATAGGTTTACTCTCCACAGAAAAAATGTAGGCATTCATTAAATTGCTGCCATTTAGGTAAGGCTCGTATTTTTTTTGAATTAGCTCTGGTGTCCATTCTAAATGTGAATCCCACCAAGTTTTAACATGCGGAGTTTCCAACCACTTCAAAAGAAGTGGAAAATGATTTTCTGTAAGGGCATCGAAAATTATGTTCACAGAGTTTTGTCCTGAAATTTTTTCCAAAGCGTTGCTACATCAGCAGATCTTAAGTACTGTAAATTTCTTTTTAATGTTTCTAAATTCCAGTCCCACCATTTGATTTGAAGTAGCTTTGCAATATCTTCATTTTCAAAGCGTTTCTTAATCAAGCGTGCAGGATTACCACCCCAAATTTCATAAGCACCAACATTTTTTGTAACCACAGCACGAGAAGCAATCACTGCACCATCTGCAATTTGCACGCCAGGCATAATAAGTGCTTCAGCACCAATCCACACATCATTGCCAATAATCGTGTTGCCTTTCCATTGATGTCCTGGAAAAAAAGAATCATCAAATCCATGAAGAGGATGCACTGCAATCCAGTTATAATTATGCCCTTGAGTACCGCACATCATGAATTTTGCACCAGTGGCGATTGAACAAAACTTACCAATAATCAATTGATCTATATTTTCAGGATCTGCACTATTATCAACCTCGTCCAAATACATAACGCATTCTTCAAATGGTTTTCCGTGATAATAACCAGAATAATATGAATGATCGCCTGCAATAATATGCTTACTTTTCACATGATCTTTGATGATGATTGATTCCCGATAAGAATTAAATAATGCCATGCAGCGATTCTTCAAATACCAATTTTATTTACACTTCCCCCAAAACACACAAACTTGTCAACCTTTTAAATCTATTTACACAAACACATCATATCTCATATTATAATATTATGTTACAAGGTGCGTTGCTAAATTTATAGCGATGCTTAAATAGGAATTCGGTTCTGCTATACAGCATATTCCGAAGCTGCCCCCGCAACTGTGTGCGGTAAGTCGTTTAAACACAAAGTCACTGGGAAACTGGGAAGACGTTTAAACCACTATGACCCGCGAGCCAGGAGACTTGCCGTGAAGCATTTTACTAACATCGGGCGGGGTGCACCGGTTGAGAGTTCAGGTGCAACTCTTTGCACTTTTTAGCTTTCACAACATGGCTCTGACCCTTATTTAAAATGAGGGACTATGAAAACAAACAATGCTTACGACTTTGACCAATATGGTCATTTGATCGACTTCAATCCTTTCCAAAGAGTTGTTCCATTTCCACAAACTCAAGAACAAAAACAACTGTATCAAAAGGCTGCTGTTCGTCCAAAAACTCATAAAGTTGATCCATCATCAATTGCGTTAGATTATTCCAGAGATTCTTTACTTACCAACTTTGGAAAAGCAACGCTTGATGATCGTTATGTTCTTGAAAATGAAAATTATCAACAAATGTTCGCTCGAGTAGCATGTGCTTATGCTGATGATCTTGATCATGCTCAAAGACTTTATGACTATATTTCAAAGTTATGGTTTTTGCCCTCAACTCCAATTTTATCGAATGGCGGGGCTAAACGAGGCCTACCGATTTCCTGTTTTTTAAACACTGTTAGTGACAACTTAGATGGCATTGTCACCACCTGGAATGAAAATGTGTTGCTGGCATCTAATGGTGGAGGTATTGGCACTTATTGGGGTTTTGTTAGAAGTATTGGTGAGCCGGTTGGGCGAGCTGGAAAAACCTCGGGCATTATTCCATTTGTGCGCGTAATGGATTCTTTGACCTTAGCAATTAGCCAAGGGTCCTTACGTCGCGGAAATGCTGCAGTGTATTTGGATATTCATCACCCTGAAATTGAAGAATTTTTAGAAATTCGTAAACCTTCTGGGGATTTTAATCGTAAAAGTTTAAACCTTCATCATGGAATTAACATTACCGATGAATTCATGGTGGCAGTTCGCCAAAATGCAGAATTTCCTTTGCGAAGCCCTAAAACAAATGAAGTTATAAGAACTGTTGATGCACGTAACCTTATGTCTAAAATTCTTGAAATGCGTATGCAAACAGGTGAACCTTATTTAGTGTTCATTGACACAGCTAACAAAGCGCTATCTAAGCACCAACGCGAACTTGGACTTAAGATCAAGATGTCGAATTTGTGTAGTGAAATTTTGTTACCAACTGGCCCAGATCATTTAGAAAATGACAGAACCGCTGTATGTTGTTTATCATCTTTAAATGCTGAAACCTGGGATGAATGGCACGATGACCCACTAATTATTGAAGATGTTTTAAGATTCTTAGATAACGTACTTCAAGCTTTTATCGATGAAGCACCCAAGGGAATGGAACGCGCAACATACTCCGCAACACGTGAACGCTCTGTTGGCCTTGGACTAATGGGGTTTCACTCATTTTTGCAATTAAAAAGCTTGTCTTTTGAAAGCGCTTTAGCAAAAAGCTGGAACATGAAAATGTTTCGGCACATACGAAAAGCAGCTGATGCAGCATCTGTGCAGCTTGCAAAGGAACGTGGAGCTTGTTTAGATGCTAAAGAAAAAGGTGTTTTGGCACGGTTTAGTCATAAACTTGCGATTGCTCCAACGGCTTCAATCAGTATTATTTGTGGCGGAACCAGTGCTGGTATTGAGCCTATTCCTGCAAATATTTATAACCATAAAACCCTTTCTGGAAATTTCGTGGTAAAAAATCCTCATTTAGAAAAATTACTTGTTAATAAAGGCTTAAACACTGATGACATTTGGCAGTCAATTATTGAGCAAGAAGGATCAGTTGGTCACATTGACCAATTAAACCAGCATGAAAAAGATACATTCAAAACTGCCTTTGAAATTGATCAACGTTGGATCATTGAACTAGCTGCAGATCGTTCTCCTTTTGTGTGCCAAGGACAATCAATTAATCTTTTCTTACCCGCGGATATTAATAAATGGGATTTGTTAATGTTGCACTGGATGGCCTGGGAAAAAGGTGTAAAAAGTTTATATTATTGCCGATCGAAATCCATCCAGCGTGCTGAACACGCAGGTAGAAAAGATCAAAAAGTTGAGATGGCCGAAAGTGCCAATACAGATTATGAAGAATGTTTAGCTTGCCAATAGGAAAAAATTTATGACCAAAAATTATGCAGATATTAATCCCCAAGAACTTCAAGGAAAAGGTATTATTAGCCTTTTAGATTCATCAGGAACTTACGACATTGATCGTTACCCTTGGGCTTACCAAGCCTGGAAAAGACAGCAACAAATTCATTGGATGGGTGAAGAAGTTCCCTTAAGCGAAGATCTGAAAGATTGGCAATCAGATAAGTTAAGCGCAAGTGAGCGTAATTTGTTAACGCAAATTTTCCGCTTTTTTACGCAGTCTGACGTTGAAGTAAGTGATAATTATTTTAAACGCTATATTCCTATTTTTCAGCCTCTTGAAATTCAAATGATGATGGCCTCTTTTACCAATATGGAAACTATTCATATTGATGCGTACGCCTTACTTTTGAAAACATTGGGCATGCCAAAAACAGAATTTTCTGTCTTTAAAGAATACTCATCTATGCGTGCTAAATCTGATTACATGAAAACTTTTGGCACTAATACATGCGCTGATATTGCGCGCACATTAGCCATGTTCGGGGCTTTCACCGAAGGAATGTCATTGTTTGCAAGTTTTGCGATGCTTATGAATTTTCCACGTTTTAATAAAATGAAGGGCATGGGGCAAATTGTTTCCTGGTCTGTTCGTGACGAAAGCTTGCACTGCGAAAGTGTTATAATGCTCTATCATGAATGGGCATTACAAACCGGAGCTGTCACTAAATCCGTTGAGTCTGATATTATTGAAGTGGGAAAAACTATGGTTTCCTTAGAAGATAAATTTGTTGAATTGGCTTTTGAAGTTGGTGAAGTTCAAGGCATGACCGCAAATGATATTAAGCAATATATTCGCTATATTTGTGACTGGAGGTTAACACAGCTAAAGCTCCGGCCTGTGTACGGATATTTTGTAGAAAACTCCGGCGAATATTCTCAATGTAAACCGCACCCCCTGCCCTGGTTAACATCTATTTTAAACGGGGTTGAGCACGCAAACTTTTTTGAAACACGTGCAACTGAATATTCAAAAGCAGCAACAAAAGGCGAATGGCATGGCGCCGAAGGAATCTGGCAACTGTTTGATCAACGAAAGAAAAGCGCTTAACTGCGCTTATTCTACCGTTACTGATTTTGCTAGATTACGTGGCTGATCAACGTCCGTCCCTTTATGCAAAGCTGTATAATAAGCGATGCACTGAACAGCGATTGTGTAGATAAAACAAGCGTTTATAGGTGTTGTTTTAGGAAGCAGCACTTTATGAAATTCAGGACAGTTAACGGTAAATGTATTGTCATCCGTTAGCACAATAATGGGCGCACCTCTGGTAGCAACTTCTTGAATATTTGATGCTGTTTTTTCAAACCACACATCATTAGGAGCAATGGCTATTAAAGGTGTTAGCTTATCTACTAACGCAATTGGGCCGTGTTTTAATTCGCCAGCCGCGTAAGCTTCGGCATGAATATATGAAATTTCTTTAAGTTTCAAAGCACCTTCTAGGGCAACAGGGTAATTTGTACCACGGCCAATAAACAAAACGTCACGTGTTTGTGAAAGTTTTAAGCCTAGCTCATCAAAAGCGGATATATCTTGCAGTACTTGGGCTGCAAGTTTTGGCACGTGCAGTAGTTCGCGATAATGCGCTGATAAGCTAGTTGCATTAATAGATTTACGTTGTTCTGCAACGTGCAATGCCAACATGCAAAGCACTGCCATTTGTGCCGTAAATGCTTTTGTTGATGCCACGCCAATTTCCGGACCTGCCAACGTTAAAATATGGTGATCAGCCGCTCTTGTCATAGAACTTTCAGGCACGTTCACAATTGCCAAAGTTATACATCCCTTGCTTTTTGCAAGATTTAACGCCGCCAAAGTATCGCTAGTTTCCCCTGATTGAGAAACGAATATGCATATATCATCTTTATTTAAAACCGGATCACGATAACGAAATTCAGAAGCTAAATCGACATCACACAAAATATGCGCATATTTTTCAAACCAATATTTCGCAGTTAACGAGGCGTAGTAAGATGACCCACAAGCAATTAGCCGGATCCTTGAATGCTGACCTGAAAAATCAATAGGTATACTAATGCGACTTTCAAGTGTTTGTTCATCAATTAATGACAAGAAGGTATCGCTTAGTGTTTGAGATTGTTCAAAAATTTCCTTTAACATGAAATGACTGTATTCCCCCTTACTAGCAGCGCCTGTTGCCAGATTAAGGTGTTTAATAGGCCTACTGACAACCTGGCCTTGCTCATTAAAAATGCTGTAATCAAAGCTACTGCTGCGCTGCATAACGACAACATCACCTTCTTCCAAGTAACAAATTTTTTGTGTCCAAGGTGCTAATGCCCAAGCATCTGACCCTAAAAATAACTCATTGTCATTAATTCCTAATACCAATGGGCTTCCACGGCGTGCACCAATAATTATATTTGGGCTGTCTGAAAAAATAATGGCCAAAGCAAATGCTCCGTGAAGCTTTGAAAGCGTTTCTTTCACAGCATTTTCAGGAGTTTTTCCTAATTGCAAAGCTTGATCAATTAAGTGAACAACAACTTCTGTGTCTGTTTCACTTTTAAAAACCACTCCTCTTTTTATAAGATCATCTTTTAAAAGCTGGTAGTTTTCAATAATACCATTGTGCACCACAGCAACGCGGTCAGTCGCATGTGGATGTGCATTCTGGTGGGTAGGCGATCCATGAGTCGCCCAACGAGTGTGTCCAATACCAACAGCTCCATCGATAGGATCTCGTTGCAAAAGATCTTTTAACGATTGAAGTTTACCTTCGGCACGTCGCTTTGTAATGGCGTTGTTATCAATAGTTGCTATACCTGCAGAATCATAACCACGGTATTCTAACCTAGATAATCCATCTATTAACCGCTCTGCAACTGGGTTGCATGATAAAATACCTATAATTCCGCACATAAAAATCTCCTTTTTCAATAGATGCAAGTGTGATTTGTTGTGGTATAAAAGTCTATAGTTGAAATCTTTTGTAAAAAGTAATGAGTATTATCGTAGCTAAACGGCCAAATTTTTTGCGACGCATGTATGATTGGTGTTTGCAAGCAGCTGAAACAAAACGCGCCAAATACATTATGTACGCTGTGTCGTTCGCAGAAAGTTCATTCTTTCCTTTGCCCCCTGATTTAATGCTTATCCCTATGATTTTGGCAAATCGCCTTCTTGCGTGGAGATTAGCTTTTGGTGCAACAGTTTGTTCAGTTGTTGGTGGCTTGTTAGGCTATGCAATTGGGTATTATTTATATGCCACAATTGGGCAATGGATCATTGAAACCTACAGTTTGCATAGTGCTTTTGAACGTTTTCAAGCAGATTTTAAAACATATGGGTTTTGGATTATTGCTTTAAAAGGGCTTACACCAATTCCTTTTAAGCTTGTCACTATTGCAAGCGGCGTCGCACGATTTGATCTTTTCCAATTTTTAGCAGCTTCCGTAATAGCAAGAGCCTTTAGGTTTTATTTGTTAGCAGCAATCTTGTATTTTTTTGGACCCATAGCAAAACCATACATTGAAAAATATTTAACATTGGCGCTTTTTTCCGTCATAGGTATAATTGTAGCTGGGTTTATAATTGTGAAGTGTTTAGGTTGATACAGGAAATTTTTAAAAATTCTAGATACTTCTACTGGTTTGTAGCTGTATATTTTTTCAGCCTTTTATGCGTTGGATTTATGGCTGAATATCTGTTTGATATTATGCCATGCAGTCTTTGTTATTATCAGCGCTATGTAATGATGACCATTTTGACGTTGTCATTGGGCATTGTAATTTCTGGTTATGATAAAAAATTCTTCACTTACTTCCTTTGCATTGTAGCATTAGGGGGAGGCATTTTATGTGGATTCCATATAGGCGTTGAACAAAAATGGTGGGCCATGCCGCAATCATGCATTGGCAAAACTGAGATAACTTCAACTGACCCTACGGAAATGCTGAAATCACTTTCATCACAAATGAAAAATCAAAAAGTTTCGAGATGCGACAAAATTAATTGGTACCTATTTGGAATTCCAGCTAGTTGGTGGACATGTCTAGCATTCACTTTTGCAACTATTACTATGGCACTACGTGAATGGACAGCTCCAAAAAAATAAAATCAATCCTTCGGGTAAATCATGCGGGCGAACTTGGTGCGCGCCAAATTTACAAAGGCATGAGAAAAATTCTAGGTGATGACCCTGATTTAGTATTAATGGCAAATCAGGAAGAAGAACACTTAAGAACATTCACTCAACTAATGATTGAACACAAAGTTAAACCCACCATTTTTCAACCCTTCTGGCATGTTTTAAGTTATGGAATGGGTGCTGCCACAGCATTGATGGGTAAACAGGCAGCGCATGCTTGCACCATTGCTGTTGAAGAAGTGATTGTTGATCATTACCAAAGCCAAATTGATTCATTAGCAAATTCTCCTGAACATAAACCTTTGATGGACATCATTGACAAATTTAAAAAGGAAGAAGATCATCACCGTGAAATTGCCGAGCAGAGCGGTGGCAGAAATACTCCTGCATATGACATTTTAGAAAAAGTAGTCAAAGGCATTACCAGAGCTGCGATTAAGATTTCTACTAAAATTTGAAACCTCATATCGAACAGTAATGTTGACACGAATCTATTACCTATGGTCTTTTAATTCAGGTATTTATAAAAATAATACAAAATGAAAACTTTTCTTCATGAATATGATCTGCCAGATGATGTGGTGTTTGGCCAAACTGTTGCAATAGATACTGAAGCCATGGGGCTTAATCAGCACCGTGACCGTTTGTGTTTGGTGCAGCTTACTTTTGATGGCATTAATGTTCATCTTGTTCAGTTTCCTGAGGCTGATTTTTCTAAGTCACCAAACTTGAAAAAATTATTGACTGGATCAACTCAAAAGATTTTCCATTTCGCACGTTTTGATGTGGCAATTTTGCAGTATTCACTTAAGTGCAGAATTCAAAATGTTTATTGCACAAAAGTAGCAAGCCATTTGGTACGTACTTTTACACATAAGCATGGACTAAAAGATTTATGTAAAGAATTGCTTGGCATTGAAGTTTCAAAGCAAGAGCAAACCAGTGATTGGGGAGCTAAAACTTTAAGCAAAGATCAGATGCGCTACGCAGCAACTGACGTAGTGCACTTACATAGCCTAAAGCTAAAGCTTGATGCCATGCTAACCAGAGAAAACCGTCATCACTTAGCTAATGCAACTTTTGAGTACCTTCCCTTTAGAGCTGAACTTGACCTATTCTACGGGCAAAAGGGCGACCTTATGGCTTATAAAATTGAAGACCAAGGATAGTTATGATGACAGCACCAACTACAATTAATGCGCATAAAATTCTTGAGGCCGGTCGCAAAGCAGTAGTCCAAGAATCAGAAGCACTAGCACACCTGGCGGCTAGCTTAGATGACAAATTCACCTCAGCGGTTGAACTTTTATCTCAGCAAAACAGTCGTGTTATTGTAAGTGGTATTGGCAAGAGCGGACACATTGCACGGAAAATTGCGGCAACCTTTGCAAGCGTTGGTCAACCAGCATTTTTTGTGCATCCTGCAGAAGCTAATCATGGCGATTTAGGAATGATAACTCCTGAGGACAGGCTTTTGTTATTGTCTCACAGCGGAGAAACCGTTGAACTAAAGCCCATGCTTGATTACAGTAGACGTTTTCATATACCAGCCGTAGCGATTACCGCAAAAGAAAATAGTAATCTAGCAAGCATTGCAGATATTACGTTATGTTACCCTACAGTGCCTGAGGCATGCCCAATGGGCCTAGCCCCAACCACATCAACAACAATGATGTTAGCACTGGGCGATGCACTTGCTATTGCCATGCTTCACACGCGCAGCTTTAGTTCTACCGATTTTCGAACTTTCCATCCCGGAGGAAATTTAGGCAAGCAATTATCAAGAGTGCGCGATTTTATGCACACTGATGATCGCCTTCCAATTGTTCCTATGGGCACCTTAATGCAAGAATGCTTGATAAGAATGAGCTATTTTGGTTTTGGGTGCGTAGCAATAATAGATACAGATGGGAAAATGCTAGGCGTTATTACCGATGGTGACTTACGTCGTCATATGCATGCAGGACTGCTGAATGACACCGTAGAAGCAGTAATGAGCCCGACCCCAACCATGATATCTGCTGATATTCTGATGGCTGAGGCATTAGCAATTATGCAAGACAAATCCATTACCAGCTTATTCATAAGCTCAAACAATAAACCTATTGGTATTTTACACATTCATGACTGCCTACGCGCTGGAATTATTTAGGTAAAATATGGTACCATAAGCTTCAATTTTAGAAGCGATGGTGTGTTGATGTTTAGTTTGCCTGTACGACTTGTGATTGCTGTCACTTTAGCATTTTTTTTATCAAGCCATCTTGATTCCAATACTGTTAGTATTTTCTACACTATAAGTGTCGTTTTAAAAGACGTACTGATGTTGCTTCTGCCATTTGTAGTGTTCAGTTACCTATGCTCAGCTGTATTGAGCTTGCAGGGCAAGGCCACCTCTTTAATTTTCGGCGTTTTTGGCTTAGTTATTATTTCTAACGTCATAAACGTATTTACTGCTTACGGAGCAGCCCAGGCTTTTTTTGGGTTTTTAAAGCCCATTAGTTTGGAAGCCATTCAGAGTCAAAGCACCATAGAAGCTTTGTGGCGCCTTCCATTTTCATCATTTTTAACTGCTGATAAGGCTATGTTCTTGGGATTAATTATTGGCTTCATTGGCAATTTATCAGGTGCACGGTTAGTTACTCAAGCGGTTACAACGTTGAAAAATTGGACAACTATTGCTTTAAATATTGCTTTTATTCCATTTCTGCCCGTTTATGTTTTTGGATTTGTTTTGAAAATTGGCTTTGAAGGAGCGTTGGGCACTCTTGCGACCGCGTATGCGCCTGTGTTCTTTTTAAGTTTTGTAACAATCCAAGCATACTTATTTTTCTGGTATGCGGTTGGCTGCAATGGCAACATGAGAGCAACTTTCGCTGCTATACTCAATATGCTACCCGCGTGGCTTACTGGCTTTAGCACCATGTCTAGTGCTGCAACTCTGCCAGTAACACTTAAATGTGTTGAAGCTAACACTCATAGCCCGCAGTTAACTAACTTTGTCGTGCCTGCTACTGCCAATGTTCACATGATTGGAGATGGCATTAACATTACCCTTACATCTCTTGCATTGCTTGCCATGTCAGGCACACCTATGCCAAGTTTTACAGCATTTTTGGCTTATGTTGGTGCCTATGTTGTAACCAAATTTTCAGGAAGCGGCGTACCTGGTGGTGGCATGATAATTCTATTACCTGTTGTGGAAAAGCATTTAGGACTATCTTCAGAACTATGCAGCCTTGTAGCAACCCTCTACATTCTTCAAGACTCGCTAATGACTGCAAGTAACGTTGCAGGTAACGGTGCGCTTGCTCTGATTGCCAACAAACTATTCGCTAAAAAGTTTATTTCGTCAAAAGATGAAGAATTGCTTGGGGCATAAAAACAGAGGTAATCCCCCAAGTTGTTCAAATCCTAAACGCTTATACAAACTTAGCGAAGGAGTCATGTTTTGAGCTATAACTGTTTTGTGACCTAATTCTTTTGCAATGTTCATTCTGTATTCGACCAACGCTCTTCCAATGCCTTGTTTTCTAAAATCAGAGAGGACACAAATCCAATACAGACCAGCTTGATCATTTACAAGTGATAACATAGCGCACCCAACCGGCTGCTCATTTAAATAAGCTATAAATAAACGAATTTTAGGATGTTTCAGTGCCGGTTTCAAAAAATTAAAAGCTAGCTTCTCCTGATGAGAAAAAGCAGCAGATGCAACTTTATCAAATACCAATAAATCATCTGTATTTTCTACATACCGTATTTCAACTAGAGGGTTTGGGATGTATTTCCAAATTTGTAGATCTTTAAAAATACTTGCAATTACAAAATCTATCTTTGTTAACCGTTGCTCTTCTGCAAATATTTCAAAATCTGCTTCCATTTCTTTTGATGGAAAACACATGAAAGGAATATTTTCACTTTCTAATTTATTAATTTGTGTATGATTTTTTGTGTCAAAACGAACAAGATTGAATACGGGTGATGGGTAACCAGAGATAATGCTAGCATCTTTCTCGGTTGTAACTTTAGAGTTGTTTAAATATCCAACTTGTTGATTTGTTTTTATAAGGTGGTCAAAAATTGCATGCTTATCCATAAAATTCCGGATTTTTAACTAATGTTAAAAAGCTAACAAGAGAATAAGTTTTAAGCTGTTCGGAATTTTTACTTACATTGAAGCATAAGCTCTTGTAATTTAACTTTGCTGCTCACAGCACTTCTGGCTTTAATTCTATTCAAATACGTTTCCACGGTGCGCGGTGAAAGTTGGTATACATTTGCAATTTCTTTATAAGACTTGCCTTGCAGCTTTAAAGTTAAACATTTCCGTTCTTGTGGAGTAATATACACATCACCAAACGAATATGGTTTTTCAGTTTCAATACACATACTCTTATAGTTAACATCTCTGTTTATTTCTGGAAGAAAAACAGAGTGCTGTCTCATTGATTCAAAAAGATCAGAAGCATGGATGCTAAATCCTGTCATAAATTGTTCTATGGCCTGCATACGGTTCATATAATAGGAAGATGGATTAGGACAGTCTTGAGGCATTGCAACCGCGATCATATCGTAATAATCGCGATATCTTTTAACCAAAGTAAGACCATGGTGCAAGCTGTGATATTCCCTTGCTAAGGTAACTGGCTCACGCGGAAGTTCTTCGTCCCACGAAAACCAGTACGATTGCAGTTGAGATTGACCTTTCTGACATGAAGAAAAATCACGGGGGCATCTAAGTGGATAAATCTTAAAAATAAACTAGGGTCACTGAGTAAAAATGAAATGCTTCCATCTTTGTAGCACCGTAAATATTGAAAATAGTTTAATCCATGAGAATTCAAAAAAGCATTAGATGCTTCTCTGACCATGGGGGTTAAATTTAGTAGCGTATGGTTATTTTCTAATTTAATCATATTTGATACATTCACAAAAAAAGCCCGCTTAAAAAGCGGGCCCTAAATACTGTAGATAACGTTTAATTAGGAAGCTATTGCTTTCAATCGTGCAACTAAACGAGAAACTTTGCGTGAAACGAAATTCTTATGGATAATTCCTGTTTTCGCAACTTTCATCATAGCGCTTTCAGCTGCAACCACTGCTACTTTAGCTTCTTCAAAAGAAACTGCAGGAGTGTTGTGCATGCCTAATGCCTTTTCGGCTGTCTTTACACAAGTGCGCATACGAGTCATACGATTACGGTTTACACCAGTACGACGTTCTGTTTGACGGATAGCTTTTTTTGAGTTTTTATGATTGGCCATGTTCAAATTTCATTTATATCTTGTGTACTTTATAGGAAATCTTGGCAACTTAGTCAAGAAAAAAGCGACATCAATTTTAGTTAAAAGAAATGAGAAAAACTTAAGATGGCTCCCCGGAACGGACTCGAACCGCTGACCCAGTGGTTAACAGCCACTTGCTCTACCAACTGAGCTACCGGGGAACATACTAATATATCTAGCACAGATGCATGACGTTGAAAAGATATTGTGTTAACTTTTCTATAATCAACATCTGCAAAGACAGTAGTAATTTAGATGTTGGACTCAACCCATGATTTGATTTTTGGCTTTGGATTTACACCAACCATGTTGCTAATAGCCTGCCCACTTTTAAATAAAATCATTGTAGGTATACTGCGCACACCAAGCTGACTAGCAATTTGTGGATTTTGATCGATATTCACTTTTACGATGATTGCTTTATTCGTGATTTCTGGAGCAAGCTCTTCCAAAATAGGAGTAAGCATGCGGCACGGTCCACACCATTCTGCCCAAAAATCAACAACTACTGGAACTGTTGACTTTAAAACTTCTTGCTCAAAAGTCGCATCGGTAACCGCTAACATGTATATTCTCCTTAATTGAATAACTTCGTTTAATTGTAAACGTTTTTTATAGCTTTTGCGATGACTTTTAGCAACATAAAAACGAAGATATCTTACGCCACTAGAGAAGCGATAATTTTTTTAACAGACTCAAACGTAATCTGCTCATGATCTGATACAGGATTATATTCCACAATTTCTAAGCCAATACATGAAGTATCAAACAAAATGCCCTTTAGAGATTGTATTACATCATTCAGCTCTAGCCCTCCATCTGCAGGAGTTCCTGTGCCTGGGCAGTAAGCAGGATCAATGCCGTCAATATCAAAGCTCACACCGTAATAAGGGTGGATTTGCAGAAGGCACTGCTTACTCTTAGTAAGACTATCTAAACCATTATAAGAATGACGCTTGTAATGATAGGAAATATCAACTCCCAGCTGCTCTAGAAATTCTTGCTCTTCTTCTTCATAGCTGCGAATGCCTGTTTGTATTAGTGATGCTGGCTTTAGTACAGGAGGATTTTTTGCAAGCTTCACGAACTCGCCATCACCAACCCCCAATAAAGCCGCTACTGGCATTCCATGAGGGTTTTTAGAGATAGATGTTTCATAGGTATGTGCATCCATATGGGCATCTATCCAAATTAACCCAAAATCCTTATCAGCATTTTTTAGACCGCTCCAGGTACCCATTGCGATAGAATGGTCTCCACCAATGACTAGTACAAAATGATTTTTAGAAGCAGCAATTTCTACAATGCGGCTTAACCAATTACCAACGTGCAATACGTGAGTGCGTCTTTGATCTACAGAATAATCACTGCTTTTTTGATGCGAATTCAAATGCCAATTGGCAAAGTATATTTCAGCGTGAATATCAGGATGATTTAAAATAGGTTTTAGAAGCTGCTGTTGCGATACAGTAAGCGCACCATCAGCTGTTGCAAAATTAGCTGCACCCCAACCTGATGCTGCTAAAATAATTGTTACGCCACGCATAACCTGCTTTTTGTTTTTTCCATACCTATTAATGGTAATAGAGCTTTCATTTCAGGTCCATGGTCCATTGCTGTTAATGCTTGGCGCAACGGCATAAACAATTCTTTGCCTTTTCGTGCCGTTGTTTCTTTAACAGCAGTCGTCCATGTGGCCCATGTGTTTTCATCCCACGGACTGCTTGGCAATAAGCTTAGTGCTGTTTTTAAAAATTCTGCATCTGCGCAAGTGCCTTTAAGTTGCCCAAAGAAAATATCCTGCCATGGCTTCAAGTCCTCAATTTTTTCAATATTATCATGCACTGCACGCCAGTGAGCTTCACTAAAATCAGCATAACCCGCTGCTGATAAACTCTGTTGAACTTGTTCAAAAGGCATTAAGTGATAAAGTTTATGGTTTAATGCCCACAAATCTTTTTCGCTGAACCTGGGCGGTGTACGACTGAAAATTGATAAATCAAATGAGCTTGCTAGTTCTTCTAAAGTTGAAAGAGGCTCAACAGGAAGAGATGTCCCAAGTCTTGCCAACAAACAAGCAATAGCCATAGGCTCAATTCCAGATTCTCGCATTTGCCCTAAGCTTAAGCTGCCCAAGCGCTTTGAAAGTGGAAGCCCGTCTTCATCCATCATCAATGTTGTATGACCAAATGTTATAGGGAAATCTTTCTCTCCATTGACTGCTTTAAAAAGTTGGATTTGTGTAGCTGCATTTGTAACATGGTCTTCACCACGGATAATATGTGTGATTGCACAATCGATATCATCTACTACTGAACATAGACTGTATAAAAATATACCATCTGCTCTAATTAAAACTGGATCACTAAGTTGTGCACCTTCAAATTTGACTTCACCACGAACCATGTCTTGCCACACAATTGGCTCATGATCTAGCTTGAAACGCCAGTGAGGAGTTCGACCTTCAGTTTCAAAAGTAGATTTTTCGGCATCTGTTAATGAAAGAGCTGCACGATCATAAATAGGCGGCTGCCCTTTGGCCATTTGACGCTTACGTTTAAAATCGAGATCTTCTGGCGTTTCGTAACATGGATATAAACGCCCACTTGCAATTAATTCATCTCTAACTTGTTTATATCGGTCAAATCGTTCTGACTGACGAAACGTCTTAGAATACTTAATACCTAACCATTCAAAATCACGATAAATAGCTTCTTCATATTCAGGTTTTGAGCGTTCTAAATCCGTATCATCGATACGTAAAATAAATTCACCACCGTTACGTAAAGCATACAGATAATTAATTAAGGCGGCTCGCGCATTGCCGATGTGTAAATACCCAGTGGGAGAAGGCGCAAAACGAACAGAAACCATAAAAAGACAAACCTACAACTAGTTTTTTTCAAAAATTATACTAGCCAATAATGCCAACAATAGCTACTCAACGATAATTTGGCTGACTACTTGCAATTTGTTTTTCCACATATTCTGAAGGTCTTCTTCTATTTTGATCAACTTTTACACCACCTTGATACTGATATGCCTTAGGAGTAGAAAACGCAACGCCTGCGCCCATATTTACAATTTTTTCTGGGCGTCCCTGCAACATGGCAGTTTCAGTTGGCGTGTGCTGCCTATTTACTTCTTTAGTGATATGTTGTTCACGATATATGTTAGTTGCTGTAAAAAATCCCCCTAGGAAAAAAATACAACCAAGAAACATGAATGAAAATATTAAAGTAAAAAGTGTTGATTTGCTCATGGTAAAAGCTATCACCTCATTAATGTATATACGTTTAAATTCTTCCCAAAGAGTTTCTTTTTGCTTAAAAACTCTTGAATAAGGGGCAAAGCTAGCTGATGCTAGCGGTTTTGCTTGCCACGGATTGTATTGAGGCATACCTTGTTGTGGCGCGCATTGAGAATATTGTCGTTGATACCAACCTGACGCAGGATTTGCTACTTTTTCATATTGAGCATTTTCAAAAAAATTAGAAGAAGCAACAGGCAAATTAGCTGACGCCCCAGCGTTTTTCCATAAAAAAAATGACCGCTGACCCGTAGAAGGCAGTTCTTGAAACTGATCAAATTTTCTATAGGAATGGACCAAGAAAGAACCCTACTGCATTTTTTCTAATTTAACACGATTTTAATTAAATTACGAAATAAATGTCACGAAAATCTATCAACCTTCGCTATGAATCTTTACAATCAACGCATCGATTTTAGCAGCTTGATCAAAATGATTATCCAGGTAGAAGTGTAACTCTGGTGCAATTCTAGTTTTAAGTTGTTTAGCAAGAGACTTACGTAAATACCAAGCATTAGCACGCATAAACTTCACAACAATTTCCTGCCCGATACCACCCAATGGCATAACCCCGATTTGAGCATGGCGTAAATCTGGCGATACAGTCAGTTCAGTAATTGTAATGGGTGCTTGTGGTTTTAATAAATTATCATCCTCATCACGCTCAATTGGTAAACTATCACGCTGCAATTGCTGACATAATAAAAACCGTACTTCTTCAGCAACACGTTCTTGACGGTGACTTGGTGCTTTTGTTGGAACAAAAAGTTTTAACATGATTTCTCCTTCATCTTTATTAAGATGGGAACTTTTTTAGAATTTCCAAGAGCACGCCTTGAAAAAAATAAATAATGAAAAATAAAGCAATAGGAGAAAGATCCCATCCACTAATGGGAGGTATGATTCTTCGAATAGGCGCTAATGCCGGCTCAGTAATGCTTTGAAGAAAATTGTGAATGCTATAAACCACAGAATTATACTTGTTAACAATTTCAAAGGCTTCAAGCCATCCCAAAATAATATAAATTGATACGCCTAATTTATACAGGCCGAGCAAATCATGCAGCACGTTAAGAAGCGGCGCTATAATAAACATAAGAATAATCCAAAATTATTTTTTTGTAGTGTAGCCCAGAATGAGAATGGATTCAAAAGCTAATCGAGCAAAATTTTATTAGCAAACGCTCTTGCTCAAAATATTTAGCAACTTTAGGATCGCAGAAAGTCTTAAATACAATTCATATGCCTTATATCTCAACTTGGCTAAAATCGTTAATAGTAGCCGTAATGCTGATGGTAGTCGTTGGCGGAGCCACTCGCCTGACCCATTCTGGGCTTTCAATGGCTCAATGGAAGCCACTGCATGTATTACCACCTATTACACAACAAGCATGGGATGACGAATTTGGATTGTACCAACAAACCCCAGAATACAAACATGTCAACAAAGGCATGTCGTTGAGTGAATTTAAATGTATTTATTGGTGGGAATATGGGCACCGCTTGCTTGGCAGGATTGTGGGGATACTGGTTTTGCTTCCATTGTTTTTTTTATTCAAAGATATCCCCAATTGGTTAAGAGGACGCATTGCCATTGTATTTTCTTTGGGAGGAGCACAAGGAGTCATTGGTTGGTGGATGGTTAAAAGCGGCTTAAAAATTGACCCAACCGTTAGTCATATTCGCTTGTGCGTTCATTTGGTTATGGCGTTTATTATATTGTCAGTTTTAGCAAGAGCGCTGTGGAAATTCGAAGGTAAACTGTTCAAAAAAATATGTTTAAGGGATGCAACATTATTAGTAATAATTGGTCTAACAATTATTTACGGCGCTTACGTAGCGGGATTGAAGGCAGGGTTCATATATAACACGTTCCCCCTTATGGAAGGGCAATGGTTACCAAATGAATGGAATTTTTATCAGCCTATCTGGAAAAATTTTATTAACAACCCAGCAACTGTACAGTGGTTGCATCGCTTGCTAGCCCTTATAACTGTTACATACTCTACAATTTTATGGATAAAGCATGGATCAACTTATCGGTTGATTACTATTAAAATAATAGCCCAAGTGGCTCTAGGCATTTCAACGCTTCTGTTGCAAGTTCCATTAGCTGTGGCATTACTTCACCAGGCTTGGGCGATGGTTGTATGGATGATTGCCCTAAAGACAGTTTGGGTAAAGAAATAAGAGGCTGGAATTCGTTTTTTTCTAACTTAGCTGAACAAATAGTTCTTATTGATCCGCTAGCAGGTTTTTCCTTTGATTCTGTTGTGGCGTCAGATGACGCAGATGATTGAGTGCTACAAGTTACCGAACTTAGTAAATGATTTTCTTCATCCTCTTCGAAAAAATCATAATCTACAACTTCATCAGCTATTAATGGAAATAAGAAAAATAAAATCAACAAAAATCGCATAATATTTATATGTCATATCTAATGATTTACATATAGGAAGTTTTATTGCGTTTTACCAATAAGATTAAAAAAGACCGACAAAAGCTGATTTAAGGACGCATCTTCAAACGACGAATACGACGTGGGTCGGCTTCCAACACTTCAAATTCTCCACCTTCAGGATGGCGAATAATTTCTCCACGCACAGGAACGCGACCAGCTAAGAAGACGACTAAACCGCCAATCGTATCAATATCGTCATCCTCTATGCTTAACATAGGAAAACTACCCAATACTTCCTGTAGCTCTTCTAAAGGCACGCGCCCATCTGTGATAACAGTGCCATCTGCCTTAATTTCAATTTGCTTTGTATCTTCAATTTCAGTGGCATCTTGAATATCACCAATCACTTCACTAATAACATTTGAAAAGGTAACCAGCCCGTCTATTCCACCATACTCATCGACAACAAAAGCAATACGAGAAGCAGATTCACGCATTTGCACAAGCAAATCCAAGGTTCGCATAGAAGGGGGTATGAATAAAACATCTTTAACTAGATGCTTTATTGGCATTTGACGTCCATTTTGAAGCCAGGCAAGAACATCTTTTATATGTATAACGCCAACGATATGATCAAGAGTATCACTGCAGATAGGCAAAAAACTTAGATTGTTTTTAACCATTAGTTGAATCATTTCGTCAGCATCACCTGTAATGCAAGACGAAATAATATCTGCTCTTGGAATCATTACGTCTTGGGCTGTTAACTCACGTAGGTTTAAGACATTTTCTAAAAGCGCACGTTCGCCAGATTCTATCGACGGCTCTTCTTCTTCGCTCTCCTCGATAAGCTCTTCGATTGTACCTCGAAGAGTTTCTGGCTCTGACTTCTTAAATAATTTTACTAAATTTTTGATTATCATAACTATTGGTATGGGTTGTTAATGTTAAGAGATTTTAAGATTGCCACTTCTTTTTCTTTCATACATTCTTCATCAGCATCAGATTCATGATCGTAACCTAACAGGTGCAACATACCATGAACAGCCAAATGATTAAAGTGATCTAAGAAAGGTTTTTTTTCTGTTTTTACTTCTTCAAGCAATGTTTCAAAACCAAAAACCAAATCCCCCAACATAACTGGGTAAGGACTGCTTTTAGGCAAACAACGTAATTCGTCTTCACTTAAATTTGGAAATGATAATACATTTGTTGGTTTATCTTTTCCGCGATATTCAAGATTTAAAGCATGAATTTCAGTATTGTTTGTAAACAAAACGCTAACTTCAACTTTTGCTCGTATTTTTATTTCGTCAATCACTCGCTGAATAATTTTATGAAGTAGCTCATGCCATTGATCTGGCATATACCATTCAAGCCATCGATCGTCGTCAATATCTATTAATACTTCAAGGTTACTACTATCGTCGTGCATCACTCAATTTCGCTTCTTTGTCGTATGCAACGACAATTTTTGAGACGACTGGGTGTCGCACAATGTCATTTTCATCAAAGTTAATAAAAGCAATATCAGAAATATTTTTCAAAATTTTTGCAGCTTGTTTTAGACCCGATTCTATACCGATTGGCAAATCAATCTGCGAAAGGTCACCGGTAATAACCATACGTGCATTATTTCCGAGTCTTGTTAAAAACATTTTCATTTGCACAGGGGTAGTATTTTGAGCTTCATCTAGTATTACAAAAGCATTAGACAATGTACGTCCGCGCATAAAAGCAAGAGGAGCTATTTCTATTTCACCGTTTGTAAGTCTGCGTTCGACCTGATCGGCTGGGAGCATATCATGCATAGCATCGTAAAGAGGACGTAAATATGGATCCACTTTCTCTCGCATATCACCTGGAAGAAACCCAAGCTTTTCTCCAGCTTCAACTGCCGGGCGCGTTAAAATAATTTTATCAATTTTTCCCGCAATCAGCATCGAAACACCAACTGCCACAGCAAGATAGGTTTTTCCGGTACCCGCGGGGCCAATCCCAAAAATCATGTCTTTGTTTTGCATGGCAGTCAGAAATTCCGCTTGGTTAGCTGAACGTGGAAAAATCATCTTTCGCTTTGTAGCAATGCTAATTTTTCCATTGGGAATATTTGTATCATGATGATGCAAGCTAACAGAATTACTTACAGTTCTAATGGCATCTTCAACACTTTGTGGATTAATTTCCTGACCCTTTGTCAGTTGCGTGTAAAGATATTGCAGCGTATTTTTTGCGTAACTAATGTCATTTGCATCAGAGCCACTTATTGAGATTTGATTCCCTCGTGCAGCAATAGTCACACCAAAACGATTTTCAAGTTGTGTAAGATTTGTGTCACTAGGCCCAACAAGCTGGGAAAAAAGAGTATTATCAGAAAATTCTAGTTGTTTTGTCGTATTTTGATCGCTCAAATGCGCTCTCCGCTCAAACTATTTCCATACCCATTACTTATTCTAACGCTTAATAAGTTACCAAATAGTGAAGAATCTCCATTAAGTGTAACCGATTGCATATAAGCTGTTTTTCCAACCACCTGCCCCGGTATTTTGCCTTCCCGTTCAAACAACACTTCCATTGTTTGACCAACCATAGATTGGTTAAATGCTATTTGCTGCGCATTAATTAAATCTTGAAGTTCTGTTAATCGCTCAGATTTTATATCTTCTGCAACTTGAGTTTGCAAAATACTAGCTGGTGTTCCTGGCCTAGGACTATACTTAAAAGAGTAAGACTGCACATAACCAACATTCTTGATCAGTTCAAGTGTATCTTTGTGATCTTTATTAGTTTCCCCTGGGTAACCAACAATAAAATCAGATGAAAATTTTATGTCAGCACACGCAATGCGTAATTTTTCTATTATTTTTAAATAGTCAGCAGCTGTGTGCTTTCGATTCATAGCATTAAGAATAAGATCACTTCCTGATTGAACAGGCAAATGCAAAAAAGGCATCAGCATTGGAACATCACGATGAGCGTTATACAATTCATCATGCATATCAAGAGGATGAGATGTTGTGTAACGAATACGTTTGATCCCGTCTAATTCTGCAAGTGCATAAATCAAACGTCCAAGGGACCATTCACTACCATCAGGCCCTTCTCCGTGATAACCATTTACATTTTGCCCTAAAAGAGTAATTTCTTTAGCACCTAAAGAAATTAAGTGCTTTGCTTCTTCTAATATAGTTTTTGCTGATCTTGAGTATTCAGAACCGCGTGTATAAGGAACCACGCAAAAATGGCAAAATTTGTCACAGCCTTCTTGGACAACAAGAAAAGCACTAGCTGGCGTTTCATTTGCCGCTGGCAGAAAGTCAAATTTACTGATTGCAGGGAATTGCGTGTCGACTATTTTTCTACGCTTACCTTTTACTTTTTGCTCAATCTGAGCCAACATTTCAGGCAAACGATGGTAACTCTGAGGGCCAAAAACCATATCTACATAAGGAGCCTGCCTAGTGATTTCTTCGCCTTCTGCTTGACCAACACAACCACCAACAGCAATGATCATATCATTATTGTCTTCTTGGTTTTTTCGATCTTTTTTTACAGTGTTCAAACGACCCAAGTCAGAAAAAACTTTATGTTCTGCTTTTTCACGAATATGACAGGTATTTAAAATGGAAACGTCGGCGTCATCGTATGTGTCTGTAATACGATAACCATGAGGCTTAAGCAAATCGGCCATCTTCTGCCCGTCATAAACGTTCATCTGACAGCCGTAGCTTTTAATATAAACTTTCTTTAATTTAGCAGTCATGCCTTATTTAGAAACGGCAGCAACTTGACTAATAGCACCATTTGATTGATCAACAAACTGAACACGTTTACGACGACCTGTTTGACCAAGACCTGTGTTCTTAGCAATTTGACTACGACGACGTGCATAATTTGGAGCAACCACAGGATAATCAGGAGCCAGACCCCAGCGTTCTCTGTATTCATCAATGCTCATCTTATAAACAGTATTCAAGTGACGCTTTAGCATTTGAAGCTTTTTACCGTCTTCCAAACAAACGATGTAATCATCTTTTATAGAATCTTCAATTGGCACTGCTGGCACTAATGGACCAGACTTACGGAAGCCATGACCATGACGAGCTAAGTCTTGCACTGCGCTATGGATTTTTTGCATAACACCTTGAATGTCAGCTACTTCTACATGATTGTTGCTGATGTAAGCACATACTATATCAGCTGTGATGTTAAGAACGTCTAATTGTGTTGTTGATTCAGTCATACATAACCTATTTTTTATTTAAACATGTTACACTTATAGTTACTCTCAATTAAAAACGCAATCTATTTTTTCAATAATAAGATTTTTTTTTATTTTTTGCTGGATTTGGAGGTTACTCCCGGGAACATTAAGACAATAATTGCCGCTAAATATAAAAATGTAAAAAATTCACATCATGAAGCGGCACCTCTTTGCAAGGAAGCAATGCCAAGCTAGGATAAATAAAAAAGCGTCTGATAATTTTGCCTGAGCTCACTATATTCATTGCTTTCATTCTTCTGATTGCTCTAGTTATTGTAGGAATTAGCTACAAGCGCGTTCTTTTTCAAAAACAAACAGCCGAAGCAAAACTTGGCGCATACCGTATTTTGATTCATCATTTACCTTTTTCTTGGTGCAGTTGGTACGTAGGTGAAGATCGCGTCATCACATCTCAAAATTTTCTGAAATTACTTGGTATAGATGAGCAACGCTCATTTGGACAGCAAGATTTATTTCGTCTTTTTGGACAATCATCGCTAAGTCAGTTTCAACGCGCTTTACAGCACCTGTACGCATATGGTGGAGAATTCAGCTTACAGTTAACAATAGAGCACCCTCATGAAAGAGAATTGGTGGTAAATGGATCTTTAATTGAATTTGAGCATTATCAGCATATTTTTCCATCAAAGCTTAGCCCTGTAAAGCAGATGATCATTTTAAGTTTGCAAGATGTTACCGCATCATCAAGCGATCTACGACGTCAACAACGACAATTTATAGAATTTGAACAAGAATTAGACATGCTTAGACAATACGTTGAGCATATTCCCATTGCCATTTGGTTTCGAGACCTACAAGGACGTATTCGTCACTGCAATAACTTTTATGCAAAAGCACTAGAAACATCTCCTTCGAGAATCATAGCGGAAAGCATTGAATTAATTAAAAAACCATCTAATGTTTTAGTGGAAAATTTAAAAGAACAAACTATAACTCAGCAACATGCAGTGATAGAAGGACAACGAAGACTATTAGAAATTCAAGAAATTCCCATCCCTAAAAAAGGAAGTATAGGATTTGCACGAGATATTACTGAATTAGAGCAGTGGGAAGGTGATCGCCAGCGACACGATCAAGCACAACGCGAAATATTAGAAAATCTTTCAAATCCCATAGCAATTTATGGAGCAGACACTCGTCTTCAATATTTTAATTCAGCCTATCTTAAAATATTCCAATTTCAAGAGGCATTTTTATATAGCAGACCACGATTTAGCGAAGTTTTAGAGGATTTGCGCAAACGACGAAAAATGCAAGAAGTCAATGATTTTCCGAAACATAAAGAAAAACGCAATGCCTTATTTAATACTATCTTTGAGCCAATTCATGAAATCCATCACCAACCGGATGGCGCATTTTTAAAAATGACCCTGTCTCCCCATGCTTTAGGCGGCATTCTACTGATTTTTGAAGATATTACTGATAAGCTAGCGCTAGAACGTGGATACAAAACCCTTCTAGCTGTTCAAAAAGAGACCATTGATAATTTACACGAAGGGTTAGCTGTTGTTGGAAGTGATTTGCGTTTACGCCTTTGCAATAAAGCCTTTAGTGAACTGCTAAAGCTTACTGAAGAACAATATAAAACAGGCGTTCATGTAACAGATATTTTACAAGCTGCGAAGCCTTTGCTGTTTGATGAATCTTTCAACTATTGGAAAGATCATATTCATGAACTATGCGAGAATCGCACTCCATTCACGGAATTAGTTGATTCAGTTAATAGTCTAAAAATCCAAATTTCCTATATTCCCTTGCCTGACGGCTCACACTTATTTAGCTTTGTTGATATTTCAGACAGGTGGAGATTCGAACAAACCATTAGAGAACGTAACGAAGCTTTAGAACAAGCAGATCGGTTTAAAACAGATTTTATTTCTCATGTTTCCTACGAACTGCGTGCACCTTTAAATACCATTGCAGGATTTATTGATATTTTGCGCAATCAATATTTTGGCCCATTAAATGAACGTCAAGTTGATTATTGTCAAGGAATATCAGAATCTAGTCAAAAACTTATGCAGCTAATTAGTGATATGATCGATTTAGCAAGCATTGAAGCTGGAAAGCTTGCTCTTCATTATCATGAAATTGAACTCGTGCGTTTTCTTGAATCATGCTCAGCTCTTATTAAAAATCGTGCTTACGACCAAGGCGTTGAATTATCTGTCGTTAACAATACTAACATTGATGTATTCAACGGAGATGAAAAAAGATTAAAACATGTAATGTTTAACTTATTAAGTAAGGCACTAAAATTCACCTTGCCAGGAGGACGCATTAGCATTATGGCATTCCATGTTGAAGATCAGCCAGGAATGCTTGGCTTATGTGTTTCAGATAGCGGAATTGGCATTAGCGCAACAGATCAACAAAAGATTTTTGATATGTTTGAGCATGGTGCACGTTTACACACCACAAAAAAAGGAGCTGGCTTAGGCCTACCATTAGTTAAGAAGTTGATAGAATTGCATCAAGGTCAGGTTTACATAGCTTCAAAAGTCAATGAAGGCACTCAGGTTATTCTTCACTTGCCGATAGAGCAACCTCCTTTACTTTGACAAAAAGAAGCACCATCGCTCTTAAAAAATCCTGCCAAGTAGTTCATGCGCAAGCTACCACCTAGAAACCATTCACGATTATACAAGGAATAATTTAGCCCTTTTAACGAAATTGTTTTGAGACCCTGGCTTTCCATTAAACCTACCAATTCAGAAGGCTCAACGAATTTTTGCCAATTGTGAGTGCCAACAGGAACTTTTCGAGTTAAGTATTCAGCGCCCAAAATACCTACCACATAAGAAAATAGCGTGCGGTTCAAAGTTGATAGAATCAACACTCCTCCAGGATTTAATTTTTCTGCAAGATCATTAAGAAAGGTTTGCAAATCATCCACATGCTCAACAACTTCAAGACACGTGACAATATCGTAAGTGTGTTTTAAATTTTTAAAATCATCACATAGGTAATTAATATCTAGATTTTGTTCAAGAGCATGAGATTTTGCTACCTTAATAGCTTGAAAGCTTGCGTCAATTCCAGTAACCACGGACCCTAGCCTTGCAAGAGGTTCACAAACAATGCCCCCACCGCAACCCACATCAAGCACTTTTAGATTTTTCAAGCCATCTGGAGAAAAAGTCTGCTTGGCCATATCTTTAATAAAACTAATCCTAGCTGGATTCATGGAATGCAGCACACCAAATGCCCCTTGTTCATTCCACCACTGAGATGAAAGATTATCAAAATGATCAGTTTGCGGGGCATTTTTCATTATTATTTAAAATTCCTTTTCAACAATTTCAATTTTTGTTTTATATTGAGCATTCGCTCTCTTGATATTTACCATTCAACATACCATATTCAGATCATGGCACTTTACATTTTAAAATTCGGCGGGACTTCCGTTGCAAATCTAGCACGACTAGAGCATGCTGCCCAAGTTATTCGCCAGGAAATACTTAACGGCAACCAAGTTGTTGCTGTTGTATCTGCTATGGCCGGCATTACAGATCAATTGGTTGGTTATTCCAAAGCGTTATGTCCCCATGAAGCAACTCCTGAACATGATGTGGTTGCAAGCGCAGGAGAGCAGGTAACTGCTGGGTTACTAGCTTTAGCTTTAAAAAAAGCTGGAATGAAAGCACGTTCGTTTTTATCATGGCAAATTCCTATTCATACAGACTCTGTAGCTACTAACGCACGTATTCAACATATTAACCCAGATAAAATATTACAAAGCCTTGGCTCTGGAGAAATTCCCGTAGTCTCTGGATTTCAAGGACTCAGCAAAGAAGGCATGATTACGACTATTGGTCGAGGTGGATCTGACACTACAGCAGTTGCGATGGCAGTTGCTCTAAAGGCTGACCGCTGCGATATTTACACAGATGTTGACGGCGTATACACAGCAGATCCTCAGCTAGTTCCTGAAGCGCGCCGTCAAGATACGTTAAGCTACAGTGAAATGTTTGAAATGGCAGCAGCTGGTGCTAAGGTTTTGCAAGCACGCTCTGTTGAAATGGCCATGAAACATGGTGTTCGATTACGTGTGTTATCAAGCCTGACAGATTCTCCTAAAGGAACTGAGATTATTGAAGACAAATATGCCGTAGAAAAAGAAAATATCACTGGCATTGTGCATAGCCTACAAGAAGCAAAAGTCACCTTGAAAAATTTAAAAGATCAGCCTGGCATTGCCGCCAAGCTTTATACAACTATGGGGCGGTCAGATATCTTAATAGATATGGTAACTCAGTCGCATACTCGTGAAGGTTGTTGCGATATGGACGGCATGATTAGCCGCAATGATATTGAGCGCTTTAGCGAAACAATGAATAATTTCAAAGAAAGCCTTGGTTTTTCTGATATATCGATTGATAAAAATGTTGCAAAAATCACTGTTATTGGAATTGGTCTTCGCAGCAACATGGATATTCCAGCATTAATATGTAGAACGTTAGCAGATGAAGGGATTAACATTCATATGATTTATTCATCTGAAATTAAAATGTCTCTCGTTATTAATCAACAATCTTTGCAAGCTGCTTTGACAGCTCTTCACAAGGTGTTTTGCCTTGATCAATCTTCTTCACAAAAGGCCGCTTAAAATGACATATTCTTCCTCTTCTCTTGAACATTTGAGTAAGCGAGGATGTGAATTTCTTGGAACTAAGTATGCAATTTTAGGCGGAGCAATGACGTGGGTATCAAACCATCATTTAGTTGCTGCAATTTCAAATGCCGGTGGTTTTGGGGTATTAGCTAGTGGTGCAATGTCTCCTGATATATTGTCTCAAGAAATTACTAAAACAAAAACGATAACCACTAAACCTTTCGGTGTGAATTTAATCACGATGCACCCTATGCTTGAACAAATGATTGATGTTTGTGGACAGCACAAAATACGTCACGTAGTTTTGGCAGGCGGACTGCCAAATTCTGCCAGCTTTACTCGATTGAAAGAACATGGATGCTTAGTAATTGGTTTCGCTCCTGCTCTGGTGATTGCTAAAAAGCTTATAAAAATGGGGGCAGATGCATTAGTAATTGAAGGAAGCGAAGCAGGTGGACACATTGGTCCAGTTTCAACCAGCGTTTTAGCCCAAGAAATTCTTCCACAAATACATGAAGTTCCTGTATTTGTAGCCGGTGGAATTGGCCGTGGAGAAGCATTGATTTCCTATTTAAAGATGGGCGCAAGCGGATGTCAACTTGGCACGCGCTTCGTGTGTGCCGAAGAATCACCTGCTCATGAGAACTTCAAACAAGCTTTCATTAAAGCTCAAGCCCGTGATGCGATTATATCATTACAACTTGATCAACGATTCCCTGTCATTCCAGTAAGAGCTTTGGCTAACAAAGCAACAAAGGAATTTTTGTCTATACAAGCGAATGTAATTAAAGAATATGACAGTGGAGCTATCGACCTAAAAGAAGCTCAGCTAAAAATAGAGCATTATTGGGCGGGAGCTTTACGACGCGCCGTTATTGACGGCGACATTGAAAATGGATCGTTAATGGCGGGACAAAGTGTAGGTATGGTAGATAAAATTCAAGCAACTGAAGATATTATAAGCGAGCTGGTCGAACAAGCTAATATTTTTTTAGGAGAAAACCAACCTAAAGTCGCTTAATTAAGAAGCTTAATAACTTCGAGTATTTTACGTACAAATGAACAAGCTACTTGAATGCCAATCATTCATTCATCATAATATCAGCAACATCGAGCACGTTGAAAAATAAGATGTCACAATTAGACACTATCCCTCCTCAGCTTCTACGTTTTGGCGATGCTACGCTATATGAAACATCACTCCCTTTCAAGTTGCCTGACGAAATGCCTTTGGTGCACCAAACGTTACAACTTATGGAACAAGCAACTAAGAACTTGGGAATTGTTGGCATTGCCGCTCCACAGATAGGAATTTTAAAACGTCTTGTTATGTTTGAAGTGCCTGCTGAACACCCACGATATAAAACTGACGGTGTAGCGATTCCAATGAGAGCGCTAATCAACCCAACTTATAAACCCTTAAGTAATGAGCAAAATCTTGAATGGGAAGCTTGCCTATCCATTTCCGGAATGATGGGGAAAGTTCCAAGATATACACATATCGAATATACGTATACAGATCTTGAAGGAAAGATTCATACGCATGAAGCGTCCCATTTTCATGCAAGGGTTGTGCAGCATGAGCTGGATCATTTGGATGGGATTTTGTATCCGTTACGCATTAAAGACATGCGAACGTTTGGTTTTAGAGAAGAAATTATAATATCTGAAGCATTCTTAGAAAACAGAGAGTGAAATTTTTTGTTAACTAATAGCCATTTAAATCAAAAACTTGCAATGACTCTATTTCGTGCAACTCTTCAGAACAGTGATGGGTAAAAATAATTGTCTTTTTTAAATTTAGCTGAGTATTGATCCACATATACGCTTGAGAACATCCGCGAGAATCTAAATGCGAAAAAGGCTCATCCAACAAAATAAGTGATTTTGAATTATGCAACGTTAACCACAATGCAACTAAACGTTGTTGCCCTGTCGATAAGTCTTTGTAATTTATCTGTAAAAATTCTGGCCAAGGAAAATCTAACTGTGTAGACATAAAATAAGATAACTGCTGCTGCACGGTCAGCTGTGGCTTTAATGCATTTTTTATACCTAAATATGCAAATTGTGCGTCGACATGAACTATACCTTTTTTTGGTTCAATTTCTTTCAAAAGTAATTTTAAAAAGGTTGTTTTTCCAGCACCATTTGACCCACATATTGCTAAAGCTGTGCCAGAATGCGCAGAAATATCTATAGGGAACAGACCTGAGATGCGAATGTAGGGGTGAACTAAACCCGAAACTTGCATAGACATTTGCGATCTCTCGAGCCTTTTGCAAAAACAAAATAGCAGAGGGAATTAACTAAAAATTATGATGAAAAAATATGCATAGGAGATTCTGTC
>Ga0207938_1000009_pt1 | contig 32051 bp, 33 predicted proteins | sample LakMenEpi15Mar12_FD_150671 | JGI IMG/M metagenome (GOLD analysis project Ga0207938, IMG submission 150671) | Freshwater microbial communities from Lake Mendota, WI - 05MAR2012 deep hole epilimnion (SPAdes) | ecosystem: Environmental > Aquatic > Freshwater > Lake > Epilimnion/Euphotic zone ...
AATTCTTCGCAAATGGGATAAAGACGATCTGTCATATAGGCTAAACTCCTTCTGCTTGAAGTCTAACTCTATTTAGTTAGTTTGTTAACAGTTCCTATAACGTGCGTAGAATGCTTGTAGGGGAAAACCCACTAAGCCATAGCGGCGTATTAGAAATTCACCATGCTTATCAAAATCAAGAAACAGTATGTTATCTTTGCCATAGCGAGCATAAAGGAAAATTTAAGGAATACCATAAATCAGAAAGAGAAACCCTTATTAATAGAGCTATAGCTGGATCTGAAGCTTATTATATAAATAAACTAACTGCTCTTATTGCAATAGCAAAAGCAGCAGCTCACATATTAGACAATGAAGACAGCGTTTCATCTGAAACCTCTAACTTCATGATGTTTATAAAAGAATACAGAGGGAACCTTACACTAATCCCAAATGGAACTGAACGTGTATTAGAAAAATCAACAAAATTAAGGGAATATTTTGAGCACATGGCCCGAAAAGCACCAGCTCATGATTTGACTAGCGATAGTGACCATAGCGATGATGACACTGAAGTTTTAGCTTTCCCAGATTTTGACTTGCCATCTAAAAGAGACAGCTTGTCTAGCGAAAGAACTTCTTTAGCATCAGCATTTGGTGATTTTGATGACAGCAATTCAAGAGACTCAGTCGCATCATCGTCTTCTTCTCTTGTGCAACAAACACGCAGAGTTAGTATTAGTAGTGCCGTAACTGATAATTTATCTAGCGATGAAGAATCAACACTATTCGTAAGAAAAAAAATCGCAGCCAAAAGAGGTCCTTCGGGAAGATTGCAGAAACCAACATCTTCAGTTACACAAGGATTTCAAGATATTAGTATTGCCGAGTCAAGCGATGAAGTATCTCAATCTACTCAACCCGAAAAAAGAGACCGTAGCGTAACCGGTAAAGAGAACTCAGGACAATCACCAGCAAGAAAGAAAAAACCAGGTGGTAATAGAGTTCCCTTGTCACCCTTAAACTAAGCCGCATCACGTCCTTCACCTAGAGCCGCGAGTATTCTAGCCACTGTGCGAATTTCTTCACACACTTCGCGGCTTAGTTGTTGACGCCCAGTTGTTATATCGTCCTGGATTCTAACCATCTGAGAATCTAAACTACGCCAATATTTAGTAGTATCTGTTGCCACTTCAGACTGACGACTTAGCAGTTGCTGCATATTAAATTGACTCTGCGCAACGTTTTGTAATGCTGCTAATTGCTGATTTTGTTGGTCAGTCAGCATATTTAATTTTTCTGCAAGATCAGTCAATCCACGCATATACTGTTGACGATTTTCTTCTCCACGCTGTAACTGCTGAGCCAAAAGCTGCATACTTTCTGCTGCCTGTTCAAAGACACTCTGTGAATAAGTTTGCCCAGCATTCTGTCCTTCAGCACTTCCAATGCTAAGTTTTCCAAAATGAATTCGCTCTTCAATATAATAGAAAAATCCTTGGATTCCCTTGTTATATTGCACATCAATAAAGCCAATAATCAGTGATCCAAGCAATCCGAATAATGATGAACTAAATGCAGTTCCCATACCAACTAAAGGAGCCCGCAATCCGTCTTTTAGTGTTTTAAACGCATCTTGAATATCCCCCGCTTGCAAATCAATGCTAGAAATTACGCCAGAAATTGCTGTCACCGTATGGGATAATCCCCAAAAAGTACCCAGAAGCCCTAGAAAAACAAGCAGCCCTGTAATGTAGCGATTAATGTCCCTACTCTCATCAAACCGATTTTGAATACTTCCAAACGTTGCCTGCAGCATAAAGCTTGATGGTCGAGTTTGCTGAAATAGCTGCTGTAAGGGTTTCAACGCCCTTGGCTTTGGAGCGCTAGTTTCATGGTCACGCGATTTTTCAAAAAATGAAAACCATATAGCTTCTTGCCTTAGGAAGAAAAACAAATAGGCATTGTATAAAACCCCAAACAAAAACAATGCTAAAATAGTACCATTCAAGGGAATATTGGTTACAAATGCAGATTTTGCCTGCGGAAACAGTGCTACAAGCACACCTAACATTATGCATATAAAACAAATAGAAATAAACGCACTGCGCCGTATATCAGACATAGAACCCAAAATTTTAAAAGATATTGGTATAAGCTTAAATGATAAAATTTTAACAATAAAGGGGGCAATAAGCGGTCTACTCAGGTAACTGCATCCAACTAGACTTACTTACCCTTACGGAATGACCATTTATCACTATTTCAAACGGCAGAGCTTCTAATTTCAGCAATGCAATCCCAACATTGCCGTTGGTTGCACGCAATTCTCCAACCTCGTGACCATTAGCTATAAGCTTCTCGCCAACGATATATTCACCAGAAATGCTAAAACTAATTGGAAAAGCACGCTTACGAATTTGCCCAACATAACGAGAACGCGCTGTCAGTTCTTGCCCCATGTAACAACCCTTGGTCCAAGCAATGGCATTAAGCTCATCCATACCCCACTCTAAAGGAATTGATTTATCCACAACCATGTCATGGGCCCCATCTGGAATGCCTAAGCTTATACGCATGTTTTCATAAACATTACTTGGCATCTCAGAAACTATTTTCTTATCATAAAATCGGCAACCAAGCTCCTTTAAGCGAGGATCAAAAAAACAGTTTTCAACTTCAACTTGAGCTGAGCTAACTCCAATCTGCCAATCGGTATTTATATTAATGCTAACATCAGAACGTAATTTGAATAATTGTAATCGCTGTACAAATGCATGAGCGCGCGTTGCATCAATATCAATAAACCACGAATCACCAGTACGAATTATAAAAAAATCAAATTGAAATTTTCCTTGAGGAGATAGCATTAAGCTGTAAATAATGGACTGACGATCCAGGAGTTTTATATCTTGAGTAATAATTCCCTGCAGAAATGCTTCACGGTCACTACCCTGTATTTCAATGGTGGTGCGGTTTGTTAAGTGACAACAAAAATCAGTTTTGGGAACAGTCATACACAAACACTTTCCCGCAATAAGTGCATTCTATTCGATCATCTGTTTGAATAGATAAATAAACACGTGGATGCCCAAGTGTTTTACCATCCACCGAACCATCACACATTACTTCTTTTTCAGAAACAATAACAGATTCACGCATGTTCAGCACACAGCATTTCAAGCACCTCACTGTTTTTCATGGTGCGTTCTTTTTGTGGATGATCTTGCGATAGACTTAAGTCTTTAACTTTAACCGTATTGGTTTTGGTTTCTTCTTCTCCAATGATAATAGCGAAGCGCGCGCCAAGTTTATCGGCATCTTTAAAAGCTTTTCCTGGATTTGTTTTATAAAGTATTTCGCAGACATTACCTTTTTCTCTGAAAGCTTTTGCTAATTGTAGTGCTTTAGAAAAATAATCACCGATCACAATGATTACAATCGGCACTGGTTTTGCAAATGCTCTGTTTTCTAAAAGCAAAGCAATACGATCAACCCCCATGCCCCAACCAACAGCTGGAATTGATGGCCCACCCATATGCTGCACTAAACCATCATATCTACCACCACCCAAAACAGCATCCTGAGCTCCCAGATCATTACTTTTAAATTCAAATGCCGTATGAGTGTAGTAATCAAGGCCACGCACCAAGGTAGGATCGAGAGTATACTTAATGCCAAGCACTTCTAAACCTTCGCACACTTTTTCAAAAAACTGTGCCGCAGAAACTGTTAAATGTGCTGAAATTTTTGGCGCATCTTCTGCAATACGTTTATCGTTTAAATCTTTAGAATCCAAAATACGCATAGGATTTTTATCTAATCGTTGCTGACTATCTTCTGAAAGCTCGCTTCGATATTTAGAAAAATACTCAATTAATGCAACCCGATACGCATCTCTACTTTGCGAATCCCCTATGGTATTCAAGTGCAAACTTGCATTAATTTCTAATCGATCAAGAATTTGCTGCGCCAAGTCTAACATTTCAACATCGGCACAAGGGTTATCTACCCCAAAAAATTCAACACCAAACTGGTGCAATTGCCTGTATCTACCACGTTGAGGTCGCTCATATCGAAACATGGGACCGTAGTAGCAATATTTTAATGGCAACTGCTGTGTAAGACTATTGGAAAGAAGCGCTCGTACCACAGATGCTGTACCTTCAGGCCGCAGAGTGATTTCTTCGCCACCACGATCTGAAAACGTGTACATTTCTTTGCCAACAATATCGCTAGTTTCACCTACAGCCCGTTTGAAAACTCCAGTATATTCAAAAATAGGAGTATCAATGCGTTCAAACCCAAACTGACGAGCAGTTAAAAAGGTTGTATCTTGAATGTGCTGAATACACCTTGCAAAATCACCTAGAAAATCACGGGTTCCTCGAACGGGCTGCAATTTAGTCATATTATGCCATTGTATCTAAAGCTTTTTGGAAACGTCCCGCATGGGATTTTTCTGCTTTTGCCAACGTTTCAAACCAATTAGCAATTTCGTCAAAACCTTCTTCACGTGCTGATTTAGCCATGCCAGGATACATATCTGTATACTCGTGGGTTTCACCAGCAATAGCAGCCTTTAGGTTATCTGTTGTTGCGCCAATAGGAAGACCAGTAGCTGGGTCACCTACTTCTTCTAGAAACTCAAGGTGACCATGTGCATGTCCAGTTTCACCTTCAGCAGTTGAACGAAATACTGCAGCAACGTCATTATAGCCTTCAATATCTGCTTTTTGTGCGAAATACAAATACCGGCGATTTGCTTGCGATTCACCTGCGAACGCATCCTTAAGGTTTTGTTCTGTTTTAGATCCTTTTAATTTTGTCATAATATTAATACTCAACAAGTTGAACTTCATAAAATATGAGAGGGAAGCTCAGAAAGGTCAAGTGCTAGTTGTTCTTTAAAAGATTTATCGTGTTTTGCAGCATCGCCAGTATACGTTCATAGACTTTTAGATTACCTTCATGGCCGCGAGATGCTTCTCGCATATCAGCCATTTCAAGAATAGATTTAACGTTTGATTCGTACACAAATCCATCTTTATCAGCTGCCGGATCATCAGGAGCATACACCTTAGGAAAAGGTGTTTTGTCATGGTGAATTTTCCCCAAGGTAATTAATTCAGCTTTCATTTTCTTATCGTAGTAGGTTTTAAAAGCAGGGATACGGCGCCTATATGGCATTTCACCAGCCACAGTATTTTTCACTCCTGCATTCGCAAGATTTTCAGAAATTATCAGCATACGTTTGTTTTGCACAACCATTCCTGAAGTAGCAACATATAAAGCGCGAGTAAGAGTAGATTGTGCTTTATTAAAAGTCATAGGAATTATCCTCCTTGTGACATGCTTAGAATTGTTTTCACCAGTTGATGAAAGTTTTTAACCGTACTTAAAATTGCATCGTGTTCAAGTACATTTTTTGACATCTCTAGCATTTCCATTTCTCTAGAAATTTCTGTTTTTGTATTAATAGAATCATCAGCACCAAGCCTTAATGTTCTGACCGTTGGACCATCTTTGGTTGGCATAGCTCCATGGCGCTTTAAAATCTGTCCAAATGAACGCATTTCTTTGCGCGTTGCTCCTTTAATATCAGAATGCGCAATGTTTTGTGCCATAAGGCTCGACCTAGCACTCAGCCAAGTAAGCCGGTGGTTAAGAAGCAATGAGAGTTTATCGTCAAACAGACTCATACAAAAAATCTTCAAATTCCTACTATGTATAATAAAAAAAATTGTTTAACATTTAATTAAATTTATAAGAATGAGTAGGTATGCTGAGTCTCAGTCGCAAAGTTGGCGAATCCATTATTATTAATGATGATATTGTCTGTACGGTCTTGGAAATTAATGGACGCATTGTAAAACTTGGGTTCGAATACCCCAGCACTTCATCTGTTCTACGCCAAGAATTATATGAACGTATAAAACAGGAAAATAAAGCCGCTAGCGAAAATGTGGAAGCAGTTAGCGAGGCTATAAAGCTTCCACAGAAAATTCGCGTTGGAGAAAAGTAGCTTTAGTGAGCTTCACCCCAACCAGGCACGAAATGATCAGTAATGCTATGGATAGAGGTTATTCGTGATCTGCTATATAAAAACGTTACAATTTCTTCCGTCTGGTTTTCATCCGATTGTAACTTGGTAATCATAAATTTCATCTCTTCTAAGAGTAAACTATCAGAAAGGATCGCGCTTAAAATATAATGGACAGATTCTTTTATTTGTTCTCGATTTTTGAGGTGTAAATATTCCTGAGCAATAGGAAGACTATAAACTTTCACGCCAGATTTCACACGGAATCCTAACAAAGAGCTACCGCTGAAATGATCTGTACTCTCAAAACACTCTACTTTGACCAGACTTCGTTCCTCACCCTCTTCATCATGATGATAATATGCTCCTTGCAACTGACACACCATTAATAAAATAAAACCTAAATATAAAGTCTGCATACATCTCCTCTTTTGTTTAACGAATTTTACCCGTAATTTTTTGCTGCAATAACATAATGCCATAAAACAATGCTTCTGCCGTTGGTGGGCAGCCAGGAACGTAGACATCAACAGGAATAATTCTATCACACCCACGTGTTACAGAGTACGAATAATGATAATACCCACCACCATTAGCGCAACTTCCCATAGAAATCACCCAACGTGGTTCTGGCATTTGGTCGTAAACTCTACGTAACGCTGGCGCCATTTTGTTCGTCAAAGTTCCCGCCACAATCATGACATCTGCCTGCCTAGGACTTGGTCTAAAAATAAGTCCAAACCTATCAAGGTCATAACGACTTGCCGCACTATGCATCATCTCTACGGCACAACAAGCAAGACCAAAAGTCATTGGCCACAAAGAACCGCTCTGAGCCCATGCTGCCACCTGGTCAAGCTTCGTTAAAATATAACCCTTGTTTGAAATTTCTTCAGTAAGGGACTGAAAAATCTCTTTTTCATTTTGTAAAGCATGCGGCAAATAGGCTTTTAAATCTTCAAGTCTTGTTGTCATACATTACCGCCAATCAAGCGCACCCTTTCGCCATTCGTATACAAAACCAATGGTTAGAATCCCCAGAAAAATCATCATTGACCAAAAACCTGGCCACCCAATATATTCCAGCGATATTGCCCAAGGGAACAAAAACGCTATTTCCAAATCAAAAATAATAAAAAGAATCGCTACTAAATAAAATTGCACATCAAACTGTCGACGCGCATTTTTTTCAGGCGCATCAAATGAATCAAAACCGCATTCGTATGGAGCATTTTTCTGTGCATAAGGATTACGCTTGCTACGCATCCAAGATATTCCCAATAACAATGCAGCAAAGCCAAATGCCACAGCCAAAAAAACTAAAATAGGGAAATATGCATCAAGTGCCATGGCTAAATCTCAGGCTTTTTGTATTTTATTCTACGCGAAATACGAAAAATTACCAGGGCCTGCAATGCATTAATAAGAACACCATTGATAATGATAATGCTAAAATGTTGGTTTTTTACATTTATGCCTTAAAAGGGTAGGATTGTGAGAGTTGAATAATTTACCTAAAAATCCTCATCTTCAAAGTATTTAAAGACAATGAATCCATAATTCGCGCTTAAACGAAACTCCACGAGGCTAACCTCGTGGTTTTACAATAACCCAAAAACATATCACTTCTCAATCGGATACTTATGATCTTTCCAGCTTTGGAAGCCACCTTTTACTTCTTTCGAAGGATAACCCAAAGATGCAAATTTCTTAGCAGCCTTCTGACCCAAATTACATAGTAACTCGTAACAGTAAACATAATTGAAGCCATCCTTTCTTAAATCAGAAAAGTCTGTTTGATTTCCTTCAAATCGATCCCATTTATCAAATGGTAAATTAATCGCTCCTGGAATATGACCAGCTTTAAAATCAGCCTCTTTCCTAACGTCAACTATTGTTATATTTTTGGATCCAATTGCTGATTTAACACCACCAGGACCCGTTGTAAAGTTCATCTCATTTTCAAAATACTTTACTGCTGCTGCAGTATCCTGAACAGAGTTTGACGAAAGAGTTTTGTTGTAAGGGCCTTCAGAACATGCCACTAAAATTAATGACAAAAAAATTAAATGAAGTTTTTTCATAATATACACCACCCATTATATATGTTTTATATCATCGCAAGTGTGCAACATGAGCACTTAAAATTCTAGCGTGCATCTAAATGTTTTTCTTTGCTGACTCCTGATTGAACATTATACTCAACACAAATATCCAATTAAAAAAACCATGACTAAAATTATCTTTATGGGCACCCCAGAATTTGCTCTTGCCCCCTTACAAGCTTTGGTGAAAGCTGGCTATTCAGTTATAGCTGTGTATACACAACCTCCCCGTCCAAAAGGAAGGGGACATGCAGAAACCTTATCACCCGTGCATCAGTTTGCACTAGATCAAGTAATTCCTGTGTACACACCTGTAACCTTGAAATCACAAAAAGAACAGGAAAAATTTGCTCAGCTAAATGCTGATATCGCTATTGTAGCTGCTTATGGTCTATTGCTCCCCAAACAAATTCTAGACGCCCCAAAACTAGGTTGCATTAATATCCATGCATCGTTACTGCCACGCTGGAGAGGTGCCGCCCCCATTCACAGAGCTATTGAAGCAGGTGATACAGAAACAGGCATCACAATTATGCAAATGGACGAAGGCCTAGATACTGGTGCTATGCTTCTTATTAAAAAAATTCCTGTCGAAAGCGCTGATACAAGCCAAACGCTCCATGATAAAATGCTAACGCTTGGAACAGAGTCATTACTTGAAGCTTTGCCAAAAATTATTTTAAAGAAAATTGAATCAACAGCTCAACTTTTTGATGGAGTTACTTATGCCCATAAGCTCAAGAAGGAAGAAAGCACCCTGAATTTTGACTCCGACGCCGATACAATTTTACGAAAAATTCGTGCCTTAACACCTTGGCCTGGCACCACAGCAATTCTTGACGGAGAAATCATAAAAGTCATAGAAGCTGCAAAAGTAGCGAATATTAGCGTCTATCCAGCAGGAACTTGGGTTGTCACAAATGACCATAAGTTGATAATTTCTTGCAAAAAAGGGGCAATACAGCTTAAAATACTGCAAAGGTCCGGATCTAAACCTGTTTCGTGCAGTGATTTTTTAAATGGATACCGGGGCACAAATATCATTTTTGAAAATACAATTTAAGGAATTTCCGTGTTAAATACTCCTAAAAAGACTAATTTCTGGTTTTTACCACTTGGTGGAGCCGGCGAAATCGGTATGAATCTTAACCTCTTTGGTCACAATAATGAATGGATTATTGTAGATTGTGGTATTACTTTCGGTGACCGTTTGGGCATTGATATCATTATGCCAGACCCATCAGCCATACTAGAGCATGCTGATAGCATTAAAGCACTGGTATTAACCCATGCCCATGAAGATCATATTGGAGCAGTTCCTTATCTATGGCCGTACTTAAAATGTCCTGTTTACGCAACTCCTTTTACCGCTCAAATATTGCGTCAAAAACTAGAAGAAAAGTCTTGGGCAAAGCAAGTAAAAATCATTGAAGTACCTCTCTCTGGCAGAGTACAAATTGGTTCATTTGATGTTGAATATATTACTTTAACACACTCTATTCCTGAACCAAATGCGTTGGCAATTCGAACGGAACTAGGCTGCGTATTGCATACAGGCGACTGGAAAATTGATCCTCAACCACTTTTGGGCGAAGCAACAAACGAAAATCGCTTAAAGGAAATTGGAGAAGAAGGAGTCTTAGCTTTAATATGTGACTCAACAAATGTATTTGATGAAGGATCAACCGGATCAGAAGGTGACGTACGTGATGAATTTGAAAAACTCATAGATCAAATTCCAAATGGTCGTATTGTTGCATGTTGTTTCTCTTCAAATGTCGCTCGTGTAGAATCTATTGCTTATGCTGCGCATAAGAATGGTAGAAAAGTTGCATTGCTGGGCCGTTCACTTGAAAAAATGATCCGCGCCGCAACGCTTACCGGCTACCTGAAAGAATTGCCAGGTTTTATACCAGCAGAACAAGCCATGGATATGCCACGCGATAAAGTATTATTCATAAGCACTGGTTCACAAGGTGAATACCGTTCAGCATTAGCGCGCGTTTCTCAACGTGATCACCAAACAGTATCTCTCGATGAAGGTGACACGGTCATATTCTCTTCAAGGGTTATTCCAGGAAATGAACGCACCATTTCAGCTATGCAAAATCGCTTGATTCATCAGGGTATTCGCATTATTACTTCTCATGAAAAAGCAGTACACGTGTCAGGTCACCCTGCCCAAGAAGATTTAAAAGCTATGTACAAGTGGGTAAAACCTCAATCATTAATCCCCGTGCACGGTGAAGCTCGTCACATGCATGCCCAAGCAGAACTTGGATTAGAAAATGGCATCAAACAAGCGCTAGTGCCCTCTAATGGCACTCTTATTGAGCTATCTGGCAAAGCCCCTAAGATAATTGATACCGTAGATTCCGGACGCTGGGGCATTGATGGAAAATGCTTAGTTAATATGCAAAGCCTTATCTTAAAAGAACGCCAGAAAATTTCCGTTCAAGGCGTTATTTTCTTAAGTATTCCAGTTGATGATATTTATCAAATGCAAGGCACACCTGTGGTGAGTTCTTACGGTGTTGTTGAACCCGGTGAAGAAGCACAAAAACTACAGGAAGATATGCAAAACATAGTTCGTCGCACAATGCGGAACAACCTAGGCAAAGAAAAAAACTATATCGAAGCAGTACAACGCGCCGTCAAACAAGAATGTAATCAGCGCTTTGGTAAAAAACCAATCACTGAAGTACATTTTGTAAAAAATGAGTCATTTTAGAAAGCTACTGAGGGGCACCTATATTCTAGTGGATAACCATTACTGGTGCAGTATATATGCACCAGCTTATTGCATTTTCATATTAATTCATCGCCTCAAAATCTGCCTTCAAACTATCCTTTAAAGCTAATGAAACACTTGCTTTGAATGAATAATAAGGATGATTAATCATAAGGTAAGACTCTTCGCTCAAAAATGTACTAACCTTGTCAGCAGGCACCACCCATTTCAAAAAATGCACTGCAGATGTTTTGTGATCAGTCTCACGATTTCTCTCTTCCGTCGGGTCAATACTGAACGCTGGAATTGTTGCATTTGGCAATTGAAACATGATGTGCTGATCAATACCAAATAATTGACTCAGCACAACTTTTCTGCGGACCTCATCATCAATTTCAATCATCATTGTTGCCGATATTTCATAGCCTTTTTCACATCTACCTGGAATCATGGAATTATAGGCAGAAAGCTCATCTGCTACTTGTTCCTCACCACCCTTTTCAATACGAAGCATTTCTTGAATTTGCCACCATATTGTTTGAGTGTTTTCAAAATAAAAAGTAACATCAGGGCCTACGGCAACCCGACGGTTCTTTTTTAGCTGCAAAATTTCTTGTTTTTTTGAAGAACGAATTTGTTCAAAAGTTTGCAGAGGCAAAATGTCAGCGTGTGTTAACATAACCAAAATCCTAGTTTTTAATTCTCAAGCATCACGTTAGCAAATTTTGGCGCTGGAATCTTACATTCTTTCATTTTCATAAAAAGCTGTTTGCGAAATTCTTGCCCAAACAGATCATAAGGATCAGGTTTTATACGCATACATGCTTTAACATAAATAGCAGTTTCTGTTATCGAAAAAATCCCCTTAATTTCAATATCACCAATAATTTCATCTCTCCATTCATCGCTAGCTTTCAATTTGCTAAAAACGTTAGAATAGATCTCTTCGACTTTTTCTATATCAGCTTCATGACTAACTGGCACAACAATACTGCATACTGAATAATCCCTGGAGAGGTTAATCAGACTACTTATTTCAGAAAATGAAACTACCTGCATTGTTCCATTGCTGTGACGAAATTCAATAGACCTAAGCGACATCCCTTCGATTGTCCCAATATTCCCATTTATCTCAACAATCTCACCTACAGAAACAATCCCTTCAAATAAGGTTAGGATCCCCGAAATAATATCCTTTACCAAGGTTTGAGCACCGATTGAAATAGCCAAACCTAGAACGCCGAAGCTATAGATAATTGGCATAATATCAACGCCAATTTCAGCAAGCACAATCAGCAATGTAATGCATATCAACACCCAATGAAGAATTGAATTTAAAATAGGACCTGCAGTATTCGCCAAAGCTTGCGAATCAGAGTACTTCTGATGCTTATAGGTACGTTTCACCACTGAATTAACAAAACTATTGGTAAAGCGGTTCGTTACTTTCCACATCACAGCAAAAATTATTAATATTACTCCTAGGCGACCGAGCAAAAGACCTAAACTTACAAGGCTTTCAACTTTCCACAAATTTTGTAAGTCTTTGATTTTATAATTGCTTACAATTTTTTGAGCAACCACATCGTCAATGTCCACATCAGTTACAAGCTTTTGTCCGCTTTTGATTTTTACGTAATCCGGATTTGCCGTTATAGCCGGTGATTTTCCATGAGAAATTGTATTTTTTTGATAAGATACATTTAGTGGTGTCGTATTTTCACCCTTTTGGGCAACACACAAACAAGTAAAAGCAATACAAACTAGAAATTTCCACATCACGCATTAAAAAATGAAGAACTGCCTAATTGTACTGGATATTCCCAAGTTTACCAATATCATGGCTTTTATATAAGCTCATATAAATTAGGACATTCTCAATTTGCGGCTACATTTTTGCATAAACCTTTTGACAAAAATTTAATTTCATGGCATTTCCAACTAATAGGTAAATTTTTTGAAGGAATAAAGTGGCTGAATTATCTTGGGGTGTAAAGCGTACATGTAATGGATGTAGTGCGCGGTTTTATGATCTTCGTAAGTCTCCGGCAATATGCCCAAAATGTGGAGCAACGTGTGAGGTTCACACAACTATGCGCGGTAAGCGCGAACGCGCATCAGCAAAAGAGGTAGTGCTACCTTTGGATGATTTTGATTTAGCACTGGTAGATGGTGCTGATTCTGCTGTTGTTGATCATGCTCTACTAGAAGAAGAGGAAGATCCTGGATTTGGAGATCTACCTGCTGATTTAGACGCAGACGTTCATTAAAAATATAATGGCCACTTAGTGTGGCCATTTCTTTAATACCCTACTTGCGTAAGAGTTAAGCCGTCAGGAGGAGCTGTTACTCCTGCCTTTGTTCTATCCTTTTCATCACGAATTTTAATAAATTCATCTAAACCAATCATGCCAGCACCAACGGCTTTCAGCGTGCCCATCATAATACGAACTTGATGGTGCAAGAATGATGGCGCTTTGAGCTGAGCTGTAATCAGCTCTCCATGGCGTTTAATACTAAAATACGAAAGTGTTTTAATTGGGCTTTTGCTTTGGCATTTGCTGTCACGAAAAGAAGAAAAATCATAAGTGCCTACAATGTGCTGTGCTGCCTCATGCATCGCTTCTGCATTTAGTGGTCTTGCTGCGTGCCAGACTTTAGCGTTCCAAACGCCAGGAGCTGTTCTGTTGAGAATGTCGTATTGGTACTCTCTTGAAGTGGCGCTGTAGCGTGCATGAAAATCTGAGTCAATTTCATCACATGCAATAACACTAAGACCTTTTTTGATCAAAAAATGGTTAAGCGCTACCTGAAGCCTGTATGAACTATGTGGATAATTTAAATCTGCATGGGCAACTTGACCTGTGGCATGAACGCCAGTGTCTGTTCTTCCGGCTCCATGAATAGTGACCGGGTGTTTTACAAAAAAAACTAATTGGTCTTCTAATGTTTGCTGAACTGTTGGTTCTATGGGCTGACGCTGCCAACCGAAGAAACGTGAACCATCATATTCAAGGATAAATCGATAACGTTTCAATGTACTCAAGAGTCGTAAAAGTGGTGGGCCCTGAAGGATTCGAACCTTCGACCCCCTGATTAAAAGTCAGATGCTCTACCAACTGAGCTAAGGGCCCCAAATACTTACTCTATGTTTATAGTGAATTAGCGGTTGAAGGTCAACCTTTTTTCTGGCATTAAGAGAAGATAGAGGTTTTAATGAATTGTTAAAGTCCTTGCGCTACATTAAATGCACTGTGAGAGAAAAAAGTAAAAATGTATTATTTTCGTTTTCTAAAGACTCTAAAAGCAAGCCAAGCAGTGTTAGCCATTTTGGCAATAATTATTTGTTTTTTGTCATTGTGGTTTGTAGTTCTGCGGGTTGGCAAACCAGTAACACGCTCGATCTGCGTTGCAGCAATGAGCACAGATCGTGTTATTGATAGAGAACAACGAGTGCGTGTTATTGAAGCACAGACAGTAACTTTAGGCACTGTTAGCAAGCGCATAAACACGGTTGGGCATATGCGCGCTAACGCTATGGTGGTCATTAAATCAGAATTAAGCGGACGTATTGCTGAGTTATTATTCACCGAAGGTGGAGCCGTTAAAAAAGGGGATTTAATTATTCGCTTTGAAGATGCTGAATATCGTGCAGCTGTTCAAATAGCTGAAGGTGAGCATGAAAATGCAAAAGCAAACTTAGAGCGCATTTCGAAATTGCATGAGCAAAAAGTTGAAAGCAATAAAAAACTTGATGAAGCGAATGCCAGTATGAAAATGACAGAAGGCAAGCTTTTACAAGCAAAAGCAAATCTTGAAAAAGCTAATATTAAAGCACCTTTTGATGGAACAATTGGCATTATGAACATAAGTGCTGGAGCATTTGTTCAAGGAGCTACTGATTTAGTAACAGTTGTCGACAATAAGTCTGTTAAGGTTACGTTCAAAGTGCCTGAGAAAAATGTGCACGATATAGGTGTGGGACAGGTTGTTGAAGTAAAAGTCAGCGCGTTTAAAGATCAGGTATTCACAGGCATGATAGAAGCAGTTGATGCTAAGGTTGAACAAGAAAGTCACAGTGTGCAAGTAAAAGGCGTTATTCCCAACCCTGATAATTTATTGCGCGATGGTCTGTTTGCGAATGTAAGCCTTATTGTGGGTGAAAAAGGCAATACCATGACTGTAGATGAGTCTTCAATTGAGAGAATCGGTGAAATTGAATTTGTGTGGGTAGTAGAAAGAGGACGCGCTGAAAAGCGTCGTGTACTGACTGGATCACGTGAAAATGGACAAGTTGAAATTGTTGCTGGGTTGCAGCCTGGTCAAATTGTTGTTACCTCAGGGCAAATCAAGCTTAGCGATGGTGCAAAAGTTAAAATTTCAAATATGCCTGATCCATCTGTAAAAGTAATGCTGTAGCGGGGCACGATGCGTATTTCCGAAGTTTGTATTGAGCGTCCAGTTTTTGCATGGGTGATGACGCTTATTTTGGTGCTGTTAGGTGCTGTAGGCGCTTACAGACTACCTTTACAAGCAATGCCTACTGTTTCCAATACCACCATTACAATTGAATGTACGCTTCCTGGCGCTAGCCCAGAAGTTGTTGAAACAACTGTCACCAGAATTATTGAAGATTCTGTTTCTAGCGTTGAAGGCGTTGATCAAATTGAATCGATAAGTAATTCAGAAGATTCAAAAGTTATTGTGACATTCCGACCAGAACGCAAAAGTGAAGATGCTGTTAACGATATTCGAGATCGTTTGGCAAAAAACCAAGAACGCATGCCCATGGATGCAACACAGCCTGTTTTATCTAAATCGCGCGCTGACGACAGAGCAATTATTACATTAGCATTAACTTCTTCAGCACTTGATGCAGGTGAATTACATGATTTTGCAAAGCGTGAGCTAGAGAAAGAATTAGAAGCCGTTAGCGGTGCAGCACGTGTTGATATCTTAGGCGCCAGTGACTACGTAATGAGAATTTACCTAAATCCGCTAAGCCTAGCTGCCTACAACATAACCGTCTCTGAAGTTTTGCATCAAGTTAAAAAACAAAATATCGAAAAACCTGCTGGAAAACTTATTTCAAAGGACCGTGAATATTCAGTCACAACGGTTGCATCGCTAGAAAAGCCTGAAGAATTTGAAAATATGATTGTGGCACCTAGAAAAGACTTTCTTGTAAGGTTGCGTGATATTGGCCGTGCTGAAATCGATTCTGATGATAGAAAAACAAAAACATATTTTAATGGAAAGGCTGGTATTAGCATCGGCATTGTTAAGCAGTCTAATGCTAACCCCATTGATGTTGCTCGCGGTGTTAAGGCTGTTGTTGAGCGAGTAAAAAAGAGCTTGCCTGACAACATCACAATTCATGTAGCTAGTGATACAACAACCTTTATTGAACGGTCTATTCATGAAGTGTATCGCACGCTTTTTGAAACAACACTGCTGGTTATTTTAGTGGTTGTTTTCTTTTTACGATCAGTTCGTGCATCAATTATTCCGTTGGTGACAATCCCTGTATCGTTGATTGGTGCATTATTTTTAATGTATTTGCTGAACTTTACATTAAATTCGTTGACTCTAATGGCTATGGTTTTGGCCATTGGTTTGGTAGTAGATGACGCCATTGTCGTTCTTGAAAGTGTGCATAGAAACCGTGAATTAGGCATGAAACCTTTCGAAGCGGCTTATAAAGGTATTCGTGAAATTAGTTTTGCAATTGTTGCAATGACACTTACTCTTGTTGCGGTATATGCCCCTGTTTCATTAGCCAGTGGGCGTATTGGGAAATTTTTAGTTGAGTTTTCAATTACCCTTGCTGGCGCTGTTTTGTTATCTGGTTTTGCGGCACTTACCCTTTCACCCATGATGTGCGCCCGCCTATTAGGTGATGACGATCATGAAAAAAAAGAAAATCTTAACAAAAATAATTTTTCTTCTTGGGATAAATTTAAAGATTATTTTTTAACAGATACTTGGATGGTTGATTTAGAAACTAAGTACGAACATATTCTAAACATGTTAATGCCAAAAAAATTGACTGTAGCTTTAACTGCAGTTGGGATTGCTTGTTTAGGGTACACAACCTATCAATATTTGCCTGCTGAAACAACTCCCTCAGAAGACCAAGGTATTATTAAAATTGAAGGACAATCGCCACAAAGCTCGACACTTGCTTACACTCAACGTTACGTACAGCTGCTTGATGATGCTATTAATAAAATTCCTGAAGTTGAACGTCGAGTTATTTCTATTACCAATCCATCTTTTGATGGAAGTATTATTCTTAAAAATAATAAAGAACGACAACGAAGCACAGAAGAAATTGCTGCTCAAATACGTGAATCTATTGAAACAATTACAGGAATTCAGGTAAAAATTGATACTGGTTCAGGCAGTGGAGGCGGAGGCGGCGATAGCGGGCGTGCTGTTGATTTTGTGATTCGAGCCAATAAAACATTTCAAGAACTTCAAGCAATGTCTGGAACTCTCTGGGGTGAATTGCACCATTCTGGTTATTTCCAAGCTATATTCAATAATGGACGCGGTGATGTAGCAGATTATACTGTTAGCGTTTTGCGTGATAAAATTTCTTCCTTAGGCATTGAACCTGATGCTATTGCCGAAACAATTTCCGCGTTAATTAAGGGTAAAAAAGCAGACAAATTCAAGAAAAATAATAAAAACTACGATGTCATCGTGCAAGTTGAAAATGCTGCGCGCCAGAGCCCAGATGACATTACAAATCTTTTCGTAAAAGCAGCTGATAAAGATGGAACATTGGTTCCTTTGTCTGAACTTGTCGTGATTAATTCGAGATCAGGACCTGTTGAAATTCAACACACAAACCGTATGCGCTCAGTAATGCTCTCGGGTGTTTTGAAACCAGAATACAGCATGAAAGATGGTATTAATTTAGTTGAGACTATATCAAAAGACTTAACAACAACCGATTACCGTATTGACTTTATGGGAGAAGCAAAGCGATTTTTAACAGAAGGCCCCATGATGCTTCTTGTGTTCGGATTAGCAATTGCGTTTATTTACCTGATTATGGCTGCACAGTTCGAAAGCTGGCGTGACCCCTTTATTATTATGCTAAGTGTACCGCTGTCACTGACGGGCGCAGTCATTACCTTGGCCTTTTTAGAAGGCGGCAGCTTGAATTTGTATTCAAATATTGGGTTGATTACGTTGATTGGGCTAATTACGAAGCATGGAATTTTAATGGTAACCTATGCTAACCAAATGCGTGATGAAGATGGAGCAAGTATTGAAAATGCTATTATTCAATCATGTAAAATTCGTTTGCGGCCAATTTTAATGACAACATGCGCTATGGTATTAGGCGCATTGCCATTGGCACTTGCTGCTGGCGCTGGTTCAGAAAGTCGTCGCCAATTAGGATGGGTTATTGTAGGCGGCATGACGATTGGCACATTGTTTACTTTGTTTGTTGTACCTGCTTTTTATAGCTACTTCACTAAAAAGAAGCGCGAAATGATAAAGGTTTCTGTTGCATAGCGTTCCCAAAATTTTTGATAACAGTCTTTTAAAAACTAAAATCAAGCATTCACATTCCGAAGTAATTAAACTACAAGCCTTTCTAAATGATATTTTGCAACAACGGTTATGTTTTTTCTCAAGAAATTTTTCGTTACAGGCCCACCATACTTTTTTAAGATGTGTGGCAATGGAAAGCCTTATTGAAATTGATTCGGAAACGCTACCATTTAAACCCCACAGTTTTGACCTTATATTCAGTGCAGGGCCATTGATGTTTACAAATGATATTCCTGGGGTATTAAAACAATGGTACGCGTCCCTGAAGCCCGGCGGAGTATTTATGGCATCATTTGTGGGTGAAGATAGCCTAATGGAATTGAAAGAGTGCTTCCTAAATGCTGAAGAAGCAATGGGACTTCCACATTATTTACGATTTTTTCCAACCATTGCTACTAAAGATGCAGGTATGCTTATGCAACGTGCAGGATTTCATTTGCCAACAGCTGATCGAACGCGCCATATATTTCAAGTTGGGTCATTGTCAGAATTGCTAAGCATTCTAAAGGCCATGGGTGGTAATGTGCTTTATGATAGGTCAAATGCAGCACTTACAAAAAAATTTTTAAAAGCAGTTGAAGAAGACTATTTCAAGCGTTACTCTTCTGAAGGTCAGCTAAATGTAACTATTGATATTGTTTGCATGACAGGTTGGGCCATTGAGCGTTATGCTGAAGAACGAATACAACAAGACACACCAAAAACTATAGGATTTATATGATAAGAACAACGACACTTGCGAATGGTCTAAGAATTGCCAGCGATACAATAGACCATGTAGAAACAGTGGCGCTTGGGGTGTGGTTGAATATTGGTACACGTCACGAGACAAAATCAGAAAATGGTATTGCGCATATGCTGGAACATATGGCGTTTAAAGGCACGACGAATCGTACAGCCTTAGACATATCAAAAGCTATTGAAGATGTAGGTGGGTATATGAATGCCTACACATCGCGCGAAATGACAGCATATTACGTTAGAGTTTTACGTAAAGATGTTGAGCTTGCCGTTGATATTTTGTCTGATATTTTACAAAACTCTACTTTTGATGAAGCTGAATTTGCACGTGAGCAAGGTGTTGTTTTGCAAGAAATAGGTCGTTCAAATGACACGCCTGATGATGTTGTTTTTGATTATTTTCAGGAAACTTGTTTTGGTGATCATCCTATGGGATGGGCAACTTTGGGAACAGAAGATATTATAAAATCACTCACACCAGGCGCTGTGAAAGCATATATGGACCGTCATTATGGTGTAAAAAATATGGTGTTTTCTGCAGCTGGGCGCGTTGATCATGATGAACTTTGCGGACTTGTTGATAAATATTTCACAAAAATCTGTGATAAGGGTGATCAAACACCATTACCAGCTGGATATGTTGGCGGAGATTTCAGACAAACAAAAGATTTAGAACAAGTGCATGTAGTGCTTGGATTACCGACAGTTAATATGTTTGACCCAACATATTACGATTATATGATTCTAGCATCAGTTTTAGGAGGCGGCATGGCATCTCGTTTATTTCATGAAATTCGTGAGAAACGCGGGCTTGTTTATACAATTTCAGCAGATCAGTATAGCTATACAGATGCGGGCATGTTGACGGTGTATGCTGGAACTGGTCCAAAGGAAGTTGCTGAATTGCTACCAGTTGTTTGTGCTGAACTAAAAAAGGCCGCAAGCACAATTACTGAAGAAGAAGTCAATCGCTCAATAAATCAAATGCAAGCAGGGCTTTTGATGGGACTTGAAAGCACGTCGCATCGTTGCGAACGTCTAGCAAAGCAAATGCATTTATTCGGGCGTGTTATTCCTATGGAAGAGATTCTTGAAAAGCTAGCGCGCGTTAATGTAAAAAGTGTTCAGGCAGCATGCCAAAATGTATTATTAGGCAAGCCAACCCTTACAACGCTTGGGTTGGTTGAACACGTGATGACCTATGACGACTTAGTTGCAGATTTAGCTGCTTAGTTAACCCTTTGTGTACGCACGGATAGCTTTGACATGATGCCGTCCGTGATTCATTTGGCTTTTAATTTCAACAAGCTCTTTTTCGGCGCTTACAAACTTGTTTTGCACGAAAGTCTTTAATTCTTTTAAAGAAGGCGTCACAGAGCCTTGCTCACTTACTGGCAACATTTTGCATTGCTCTAGCAATTTTTGTAAATCAGTCTCAACTTCATGAAAGTGCGATTCTGTTAAGGCTAGAATTTCATTCCGATCATCCATAGCTTTGATACTGTCAGTTGGCCATACATCCATTTTTTGTTGCAAACTTTTTATTTGTTTTTGAATGTTATCAATAGTCATATTTTTCCTTATTGCTAGCTGAGGTTGTTAATTTCTATACCAAAAGCAACGGGTTGTTGAAATTCTTTCATTACAACTTGTCCGCGAATGCTTATATATAAACGCTGACTCTGTCCATCGAAATGGTCAAGAGAAACACTTACTTTTTTTAGTCTAGGTTCAAAGTAACTGATGGCATCTTTAAAAAGATCACTTATACGTACCCACTGAGTTTTGTCAGCGGGGTCCATTGATGTAAAATCTGGCACACCATACATCCAAGGTAAACCTAGGCCGTATTCTTGGTCACGATAACGACTATAAATTTTTGCTGTAGCGCTTAGACGTGTATTTAATAAACGAGCAACGTCATTGACTATAGACTCTAACACTTGGGCACGATTCAGAATTATCCGTTTAGGATGTTCTTGCTGTGTTTCTGGAATGTCATCAATTAATCTCTCAAAGAGAGGCGCTTTACTTCCTTTTTTGGGTTTTGGTTCTGGTTTATTTAGAAATGAGCTTGTACTTTTATTTTTGCTAAACGACTTCGCTGTGGTGCCCATTTGTAGAATGCATTAAGCCAATAAAACTATTATGTAGTTCTATTGGCTATAAAATCAATTCTTTAAAAAAAATAACTTTATTTACTTGTGTTTGTTACAAAGTCTATAAAGTAAACTTTTTGTCCCGCTGCTTTTTGAGAATCTGCATCATAAGCAAATCTTTTAACTTCAATCTGCTTAGCCTTAAATCGAATAGTGATAGAAGGTGTAATGGCAGTTTGAATTAAAAAGAAAGTGCTTACAATTTGAGCCCATTTAAAGTCAAATGATTCAATGGGAACGCTATGTCCACCAATGTTTCCCGTTTTCATGAAAGTTATATCTACCGTCTGCCCTTTGGCAATAGTTTCTATAGCAACAAGGTCAATATCACTACAAGGTAGAGTAAATTCAATTTCATCCATGCCTAAGAAGGCTGATGAATTTACCGCAGAGTTTGATACATCGCCAGTTTCATGGCGCCATACATTCATCTTTACCCCATGGATAACAGCCCATTTTTCGTAGCCTGTAACTTTGGATGAAGTGATTTCTTTTCCAGAATACTTAATTGTAGCAAATAGATCAGCTGAAGATGACTTTGAGCCATCGCGTTCTCCAGCATTGCTAATTATCGTAGCGTTTTTGTCTATGTTCATAATTGATATAGGCATGTTTTATCTCCTTAAGCGGGTGGTGCTGGTAATTTTGCGACTAGGCGAATAGAAACCGCTAGGTCTTCAAGCTGGAAGTGCGGCCTGATATAAGCGACTGATGTATATGATCCTGGCTGTCCAGGAATCTCAAACACATCGATTCTTGCTTCACGTAGGGGATATTTTGCCTTAACTTCTTGAGGAGCGCCGTCGTTTAATAGAACGTACTGCGCTATCCATGTGTTTAGATAATGAGAAACATTATCTTTTGTCATGAAGCTTCCAACTTTATCACGCATAATAACTTTGATGTAATGAGCAAACCGTGAAGCAGCTAATATGTATGGAAGTCGTGCAGAAAGATTTGCATTTGCTGTAGCGTCATCAAGATTATATTTCTTTGGCTTCTGAGAAGTTTGCCCACCAAAGAATGCTGCGTAGTCAGTTCCTTTGCAATGACATAAAGAAATAAATCCGTTGTCGCTTAATTCTTTTTCACGACGATCAGTAATGCTAACTTCTGTTGGACATTTAAGAGCAATATCTCCGTCCGGTGTTTTAAATGTATAAGGGGGTAAAGCCTCAACAATACCGCCGCCTTCAACGCCACGAATAGCAGCTGTCCAACGGTATAGGCTAAATGCATTACACATGCGTTCAGCTAATACGAAGGCTGCATTACCCCAGCAGAAAAGATTACTGTCAGCCATGCCAACATCTTCTTTGAAGTTTAAACCTTCAACAGGAGATGTATCTGGGCCATAAGGTAGACGCATTAGAACGCGTGGTAGTACAAGGCTCACATAACGTGAATCAGGAGCACTTCTAAAGCTATGCCATTTTACAAGCTCTAGGCTGTCCATCACTTTGCTAATGTCTCTTGGTACCCCTAAGTGCTCGAAGCTATCTAAGTCAAAAAGCATAGGATGTGCAGCGCTTATAAATGGTGCATGTGCAGCTGCGGCAACACCTGAGATTTTTTCAAGCAAGTCCATATCCATAGGAGATCTACCAAATTCGAAATCACCAACCAAACAAGAATATGGATGTCCACCAAAGGTTCCGTATTCTTCTTCATAAACTTTTTTGAATAATTGGCTTTGGTCAAATTCAACTGCTTTATCTAGGTCATTTTGCAATTCTTGACGAGAAAGGTTCATCAACCTTAATTTTAAGTGTTCACCTGTTTCGGCTTTGTACACTAAGTAAGACAATCCTCTCCAAGATCCTTCTAACTTTAGAAAATCTGGATGATGCATGATTTCATTAAGTTGACTGGTCAAAAGGTTATCAATGCGGTCCATATGATACGCTAGATAATGTCCAAGTAGTGTTGGTGCATTTTCGTCAGGCGTTGCAACCTGCATTAAAAATTCTTTTAAAATATTTAAGACTATTGGTTTTTGTGATTCATCACGAACCATTTTGCCTTCACTCAACAATTTATCGAGATAAGCACCTGCACCAGCAGCAATTTGATCTGCTAGTGCTTTTTGTTTTGCAGCATCTCCCATTAAATCAGAAAGCATTGCAGCAAGTGCATCATTACCATCAAGCTTATTCATTAAATCTTTTAAGTGACAGCGTGAATCATACAGCGTACTTAAATCATCAACTCTTTTGACAATGTTTAATGGCTCAAAATCTTCTATGGAACTGAAAAATAGCTCAAGAGAAGTTTCAGTTTTGTCCGCACCTAATTTGTAGGGAACAGTAATTGCCAAGCGTGGCTTGATAGATTCCAGAACTTCTGGAAAATTGTCACGATCAATTTCTACAAATTTTCTCTCTTTTAATGGGGGGAGAGGGTCAGACAGATGACCAGATAAATCTGCAAGAATACCAACCACAAAGGGCAGCTCTTTCATTTCGATAGCATCACCTATTTCTACATCACAGGTAATTTGGACGCGCGGTGGGCGCACCCGGTCGAGCTTATGCTGAATACTTTCGACCATAATTTCTTCCTCATTTACATATTGCTATGGGTGCAATCCACCCAATGATCCTTATACTCATTAAATCGAATCTTTATTAAAATTTCGTTAAATTTTGCATTTACTTTTCAATGGATCATTTTTTTCTTATACTGGACGAAGGCTATATTTGGCTTTATGGTTGAATTGTAGGGACTTTTTTAATAAAAAAAAATAAATCCAAATGAAGAAAAAATATATTTGCTGGGTATGCGTAGATGCTTTAAAAGTAGGAACTTGGAAGCAAGCTGAAGCATTAGCATCAAAATGGATTGGAAAATATGAGAAAAAACCAATTCATCTGCCCTCTTGGTGTCGCTGGATGCCATCTAAAATATTTGCAAAGCTACCTGTTTTTTTGAAAAACATGGCAGTCAAAAGTATAACTGACACCCTACCTGATATTATTATCGCAGCAGGTCGTCAAGCGGTACTTGTAGCACTTGCTTTAAAGCACACTACAAAAACTGTTGTATTAATGAATCCCGGCATACCTCCCCAGCACTTTGATGCTGTTGTTGCACCTACACATGACCAACTAGACGGTAAAAACGTTATTTGCACTCAAGGAGCTATACATGCTATTCAGCCAGAAATTCTTGTTTTTCCACGCACTCTAGAAAAATACACCACCCCTAGAGTTGGTGTATTGCTAGGCGGTAATAGTGTTCATGGCACTTATAAAAATGAGCTCGCTATAAAAATGGCGAATGATTTAAGAACTTTCATAAATTCGAATTCAGCTTTAATTGGAGCCAGTCTTATTATTACTCCATCGCGCCGCACACCTTTAAAGTGGTTGGAAATTTTTGAGCGTAATCTTGATGGAGTACCTTACTGGATATGGAATCAAAAAACCAAAAATCCTTATCCCAATTTATTAAAAGGTGTTGATGCAATTATTGTGTGCGAAGATTCTATTAGCATGGCCAGTGAAGCGTGCGTTATGGGCAAGCCTGTACTAATTTACCCAACAGGCATAACAAAGCTAAAATTCAAACGGTTTTATCAACAATTATTTGCCCGAAAACATGCGCAACCATTCGAAATAAAAGCAAACCTTAATAATCAACTTGTTTTAAACGAGTTGGACAAAGTTATTGAGCAACTTAATAAAATGAATTTTTTTCCTGCAAAAAATCCTACATAAAGGTATTTTTAGGCTTATAAAAACTATCCAGCATCAGTAATCCAACCCCTAAAACAATAGCTGAATCAGCCAAGTTAAACGTATACCAGTGCCAGCCATAAATATGAAAATCAAGAAAATCAACAACAGCTCGAAAACGTAACCGATCAGCTAAATTTCCAAAAGCACCAAATAAAATTATGGCGGTTGCATAGCGTTGCAAAGCATTTTCAGCTCTCCACCACCACACTGTCACAATACAAGACAACACACATACACCAGCTACCAACAAAATGTAGTGCACATTTGAATAAGCACGAAGTAACCCAAAGGTAACCCCTGGGTTATAGACCAGCATAAAATTTAAGCAAGGAAACACATGCATGCTTTCCCCTGGTCCCACATGTTCTAGCACCCAAAATTTTGAAAGCTGATCCAGAATAAACACAAGCAGTCCAATAACCAGACTTCCTTTTTTTGGCAATGTCTTAAAAGTGATCATGAATAACCTCATCACAACGCTTACACAAGTCGGGTTCGCGTTGCTCCCCTACTTCAGGAAGAATTTTCCAGCAACGTCCGCATTTTTGCCCCTCTGCAAGCTCAACGACAACACCTACACCTCGCACATCTTCCAAAGTAAATGCATTTGCAGGCATTTGCGCATGCACAATTACCAATTGCGAAGCGATCGCTAATTCAGCCCAGTCGATGTTATCCAAACGGTCTGACCATTCAGAACTTACGTACATAATTACGCTTGCTTGCAAACTAGAACCAATTGTTTTTGCTGCACGTTCTAATTCAAGAGCGCCTGTTAATACCCGACGAATATTACGCAAATCTTCCCATTTTGCTGCCATGGACGGGTTGTCCCACTGACGAGGCATCTCGGGGAAAAGTTGAGTATGAATACTACTTGGGTTCTCACATTCTTGAAAAGCATGCCAAGCTTCCTCAGCAGTAAAGCTTAAAACTGGAGCCAACCAATGCACCAAATGCATAAACACATGATGCATAACGTTCAGTGTAGCCAAACGCTTTTGTCCATTTAATGCATCGCAGTACAAAGTATCTTTGCGAATATCAAAATAAAACGCCGATAAGTCAGTCGCACAAAATGTGTGTAGCTCACTGTAAAATGCCGCAAAGTCGTATGTTTTAAATAATTTCTGATGGCTTTTCTTAATGTCATTCAAACGGTGCAGCACCCACTGCTCAAGATTTGGCAATTCATCATAAGCCACTTCATTTTTGTGTTCGTACCCAGCAAGAGCCCCTAAAAGATAACGTAAGGTATTGCGGAAACGTCTATACACATCCTCATGATGTTTCAAAATTTCTTTACCAATTCGTACATCATCTGAATAATCAGAGCTTGCAGCCCACAAGCGCAGCATGTCAGCCCCCATGGAATCAATCACTTGTTGTGGCTCAACCCCATTACCTTGGGATTTCGACATTTTGTAGCCTTTTTCGTCAAGCACAAATCCATGAGTTAGAACTTGGCGATATGGCGCCACTCCACGCGTTCCACATGATTGTAACAATGATGTTTGAAACCATCCTCGGTGTTGGTCAGACCCTTCAAAATACATATCTGCAGGCCAGCTCATGTCTGGATTATTTTCTAAAATAAAGGTATGGGTACACGCGCTATCAAACCAAACATCTAAAATGTCATTGGCTTTTTCATAATCATCTGCCGCATAGGCACTGCCTAAGAAATATGCCGAGTCGTATTTGTGCCAAGCTGCAATGCCTTCTTTTGCAATTGCATCAACAATCCGTTGGTGCACAGCTTCATCACGCAAAGCTTCACCTGTTGCTTTATGTACAAATACCGTAATAGGCACGCCCCACGTACGTTGACGAGACAGACACCAATCAGGCCGGTTCGTAACCATCGCTGAAATACGGTTTTTACCCATAGTCGGGAACCACTCAACTTTATCAATTTCCTGCATTGCTTTTTTACGTAAATCATTACGGTCCATTGAAATAAACCATTGAGATGTAGCTCGGTAAATAAGTGGCGCTTTTGATCTCCAAGAATGCGGGTAGCTATGCACAAGCTTCGTTGCTTGCAACAATGCACCAACTTCTTTTAGTGCTGCTAGAACATCTGCACCAACTTTAAAAATATGTTTGCCTGCAAACAATGGAACATGAGCATAATACACTCCGTCTCCTTGTACCGTTTCTGGCACTTCTATGCCAAATTCTTGGCCAACACCAAAATCTTCAATTCCGTGACCAGGTGCTGTATGCACTAAGCCCGTACCAGCATCAGTTGTGACATGCACACCCGGCAACATTGGCACTTCAAAATCGTACCCTTTTCCATGCCATGGGTGACGACAAATTGTTCCTTTTAAATTTTCCCCATTCACATGACCAATGATTCCATAATTTTCAATGCCTAAAGCCGTTGCCACATCTGCAACCAAATCTTTAGCCACAAGCAATCGCAATCCACTTGGCACTAATTCAGTGCCAGCTAACACCTCAATAACCGTGTAGGCATGATCATGGCCATAAGCAATGGCTCTATTTCCTGGGAGTGTCCACGGCGTCGTGGTCCAAATTACCGCATGGGCATTTTTTAACGTTTCAATACTTGAAGTAACGATTGGAAAAGCCACAAAAATTGCATCGCTGGTGTGGTCATGGTATTCGACCTCAGCTTCAGCCAATGCAGTTTTTTCAACAACCGACCACATTACAGGTTTTAACCCACGGTATAGACCACCGTTCATTAAAAACTTACCAAGCTCCGCCGCAATTTTGGCTTCGTTCTTAAAGTCCATAGTAATGTAAGGATTTTTCCAATTAGCAATAACGCCCAAGCGCTGTAATTCTTCCGATTGAATACCAATCCACTTAGTGGCATAAACACGGCAAGATTCAATATATTCCAAAACATCAACATCTTCTTTGCGCTGACCTTTAGCTTTGTATTGCTCCTCAACTTTCAATTCAATAGGTAAACCATGACAATCCCAACCAGGAACTGCTGGCGCATCATAGCCTGCCATTTGGTAGGTTTTATTCATTAAGTCTTTTAAGACATAAGTTAACGCATGACCACAGTGTAAATGACCGTTTGCATAAGGAGGCCCCCAATGCAGAATAAATTTCTTTTTTCCCTTTGACTGCGTACGCAACGCATTATAAATATCAATCTTTTGCCAATACGATAAAAAATCTTTCTCACGAACAGCCAAGTTTGCTTTCATAGAAAATGGAGTTTTCGGCAAAAAAACCGTGTCTTTATAATCCCGTGTCATGGTAAATCTTTTTTATTTGATCCCTTATTTCTAAACGCTTTTTAAGGTTTTTAAAAGTGCTTAAGAAGAAGGCTAATGCAATACAGTATGGGAAGCAAAATAACACACGACCAAACCATGTAGCCTACAAAGCTAGGCATTTCAACGCCGCTTTGCTTTGCGATGCTGCGCACCATGAAATTTGGCGCATTCCCAATATAGCTCATCGCGCCCATGTAAACCGCCCCAAGCGATATTGCCAATAAGGTCGATGGCAGTTGCTGCATCAATGTTTGCGCATTACCACCAGCCATTTTGAAAAATAATAAATAAGTCGGAGCGTTATCTAAAAAGGCAGACAGACTACCAGACAACCAAAAATAGCGCACATCAACAGGCATTCCTTGTTCATGCGCAAAACTAAACAATGCACGAAATGGCCCATCATCGCCCAGCTTTAACATTGCAGATATAGGAATAAGACTTAGAAAAATCACCAAAAACACACGTGCCACCTCTTTTAATGGCTCAAAATTAAAATGCTGATGATCATGAATATGCTTTGGCGTTAACCACATTGATAGTCCACCAATAAGCACATAGCCGAAATCACGAACAATATCCTGCCAGGAAATCCCGACTCCCATAACTGATGCAACATAATCATTACTCAAACAAGGCGCTAAAAGCGTAATCGCCACAATCGCCCCCATCAATACAAAATTCATACCACCTTCAATGGTAATACCTACATCATAACGTTGCGAAACCGTGTGTTTATTTTTTGCTCGGTCAATACATGCAAAGACACCTAAACAAAAAGTAATCATCATTAAAAATGGCATCCATCCATGTTGTAGAGTCCAGCCAAAATCAACCCCAGCCAAATACCCCATAAATAACGGAGGATCTCCCAAAGGCGTTAAACTGCCCCCAATATTTGCTACAATAAAAATGAAGAAAACACCCAAATGCGTTTTATAAGCACGATTATGATTTAGCTTTAAAAAAGGACGAATCAATACCATTGAAGCACCCGTTGTGCCAATAAAATTGGCCAAGACAGCTCCACTTAAAAGAATCATCACATTATTTTTCAAGCTATCTGACACATTGAACTGCACATGAATACCACCTGCTACTACAAAAAGCGCAAACAATATAGCTAGAAATGCAATATATTCATGCAAAAGCATATGAGTAAAATTGTGCATTGCTTGATGAGCACCTTCAGCTTGCACCATAACCACTAACGCCCAAATCCCAATTGCTGCGAGAATCGGTTTTTCAAAAGCATGCCAAATTTTTGGCAGCAATAACGGGCATAATGCCAACCCTAACATTAATGCTGTATATGGAAATGCGTCAGATAATGAATACACGTGAACTTTTATCCCTCGTTATTATTGGCATTCTCGCACAAGATACTTATTCAGATAAATGAAATTTCATTAATTCAAGGCATTAATTTTTGTAGACTTGATTAATAGGACTCCCCATCTCAAAAGCCGTAATGTTATCTATTGTTGTCTGTGCTATGTTCTTCATAGCTTCCTCTGTCAAAAATGCGTAATGAGGCGTGATTAGAACATTAGGAAATGAAAGCAGCTTTAAAAATTCTTTGTCATTAATTGGCTCATCACGGAAGTCTCTATAGAATAAGCCTGGCTCTTTTGTATAAACGTCCAATCCTGCGCTTCCAACCTTGCCTGATTCAAGCGCTTGAATGAGCGCTTGAGTATCTACAAGCCCCCCTCGTGCTGTATTAATTAACATCACGCCTTTTTTCATCAAGCCAAAAGCCTCTTCATTAATGATATTTCGAGTCTGATCAGTATTTGGGCAGTGCAGGCTAATGATATCTGATTTAGCAAACAACTCATTTAGCTCCACATACTTCACACCTAATTTTTCACAAGAATGATTAACAACAGGATCACATGCCAATATATTGCACCCAAAACCTGCCATAACCTTCGAAAAAGCCTCACCAATATTACCTGTTCCAATAATACCTACCGTTTTTTTATGCAAATTAAATCCCAACAATCCTTCAATCGTAAAGTTGTGCTGTAATCCTTGCGTATAAGCTTTTGTGATTTTTCGATTAAGCACTAAAATCAAACCTACAGCGAATTCAGCAATAGCTTCTGGAGCGTATTTCGGAACACGTGAAACCACTACTTTATGTTTTTTAGCAGCTTCTCCATCAATATAATCAAATCCCGCTGAACGTAATGTAATAAATTTAATGCCCAATTTTGCCAATTTTTCCATTAGCTCTTCTTTGACAAAATCTACAATAAAACAACTAATTCCATCGTAACCTTTAGCTTTATCTGCAGTTTCTAATGTCAACATATCCGGCAAGAAGTAAAGCTCATGTTTACCCTGATTAGCTTCATTCAGATAATCTCTTTCATATGATTTAGTGCTATAGACAATAATCTTCATGATTTTCTATTCCTTGGGAAGACGTATAGCTAAAAAACTCTAGTCTAGACGAGGCCAGAATACATTAAAAGCTATTAAAGTTTCATTGAAAAATGTTTTTAGAGTTGGCGTTCCCGACGAGATTCGAACTCATGGCCTCAAGATTAGGAATTCCAAGATCTGGCATTTTCTACTGTTTAATACCACTTAAAAAACCTTTACACAGCAACGATTACAGCATATTGTCAGCTTAATGGGGGTACACCAAAATGTGCTGGTTTTTACCTAATTTGTAACCCCGGTGTAACCCCGAATAAAACATATAAGCTAGGGTATAGATATGTCAGAGAATAAAATCAACTTTACCAAAGCAACTTTAGATGCTCTGCCTTTACCCGCCAGTGGTCAACGCCAAGCTTATCACGATAAAAAGACCAATGGCCTACAGATACGCATCACAAGTACTGGTGTTAAAACATTTTGCGTTTATCGACGCATCAAAAATGGAAACCCTGAACGTGTAACCATGGGACGTTACCCCGATATGTCTATTGAGCAGGCACGTAATGAGGCAGCACGTATAAATGCACTTATTGTTGATGGTATCAATCCAAACTCTGACGCTCGCGCACTAAAAACAGAAACAACATTGGAAGAATTGTTTGAAGAGTTCCTTAAACATCGTCGTAACCGGAAGGGTGCATATTTATCAGCGAGCACAAAAAGCACCTACCAATATAATTTTAACTTGTACCTAGCCAAATGGAGTAAGCGGCAGTTATCCCAATTTAAAGACAATGATTTTGGTAAGCTACATACTGAGATAGGCAAAGAATACCCAACTACGGCTAATCGGATTATCGCCCTAGCATCTAGCTTGTTTGGGTATGCTACTGAGAAAAAATTGTTTAAAGGCACTAACCCGGCTCAAGGCATTAAAAAATTCTATGAAAATACTCGTGATCGTTTTTTACAGTCCGATGAATTACCTGCATTTTTCAAATCACTAGCAGAAGAACAAAACGATACGTTGAGAGACTATTTTCTTATTTCCTTACTCACTGGTGCCAGGCGTTCTAATGTCCAAGAAATGCAATGGTCACAGATACATCTAGAGCGTGGAGAATGGCGAATACCTATTACTAAAAACGGGGACTCTCAAACAGTTACCCTAACTCATGAAGTTGTTGAGATTTTACGAGCACGACAAGGCACTAGGAACTGTTAACAAACTAACTAAATAGAGTTAGACTTCAAGCAGAAGGAGTTTAGCCTATATGACAGATCGTCTTTATCCCATTTGCGAAGAATTTTTCAACGC
>Ga0207938_1000010_pt1 | contig 28644 bp, 26 predicted proteins | sample LakMenEpi15Mar12_FD_150671 | JGI IMG/M metagenome (GOLD analysis project Ga0207938, IMG submission 150671) | Freshwater microbial communities from Lake Mendota, WI - 05MAR2012 deep hole epilimnion (SPAdes) | ecosystem: Environmental > Aquatic > Freshwater > Lake > Epilimnion/Euphotic zone ...
AGTTTGTTGCAGTGGTTTGGGTGGAGCGACCAAGCTTTTATAAGACGGCACCTCGAACAGTTCGAGCAACTCAGGATCTTTGGTTGTGCCATGGTCCGTACCTAAGGACAGACGCAAGGCACCATCCTTACCAACGGAACTGTGGAGATAGATTTCATTCTGGATAGCATGATGGTCAGCAAAGTTACCATGCGCCACGCCCTGAAATAAATTGCTATAAATCTGTGTGATGATTAAAAGACGGGCTACAAAACGCTTAAGCATAAAAGTTACCTCATGTGGTTAGGCTGGTTAAGTTTTGTTATGATTAGCGAGGAAACTGATAATCATAATTTTATCGCTGTCAGTTTAAGTTCATTGGGGTTAGTTGAGAGTGGGTGTGGAGTATGAAATTGAGCTTGCTTTTGGTTTTCTAGTTTTTCAAAGTGGTCTAACCCCCAGTAAAAACCAATTAATATCGGTAGCAATATGACCCATAATCCAAAATAACCTAAGATATCCGTTATATAAATTAAACCAAATGAAGTGATGCAATAAACTAATGCTCGAGCTAATGCAAAAGCAAAAGTAACGCTTGTAATGCGTTTTAATACAGGAAAATGCTTGATAAAAATAGCTTCTGAAGGATTGTTTTCAATACTAACAAACCATATTAAACATTGAACAAACAGCACGTAAGATGGTGATTTAGCAGTAAAAAGTATGAATGGTAGAACGAAGACAAAAATAGAAAAGGCATAAAATTTTATTCTTGTTATTTTAAGTGGGTGAATAATTAAGGTACAAAAAGCAATAATCAAGGTATCGCCGAGGTCACACAATGAAACAAAAAAATTATTATGAATAACTCGTTCCGGTGTGAAACCAAAAGTGTGTTTGAGTATATCACCGCAATAAACATAGGCAATGAAAAAGCAAACTGATGCACCACAAGATATAAAAAAGTAAGCAAAAAAAGTTTTTTTATCAAAATGTTTATTTACAGCTTCTTTTTTTGCTCGTATAAATTCAGGAGTTTCTCTTAAACGATTTCTTGCAATTGAACCTATTGCTGCTACAGACATGCCAAACCAAAAAGCAATGCGCCAATCAAATCCTTTTAATGTGAAAAGTGACGCAATTGCTAAAGCAAAGGTGCCTCCTAAAGCAGCAGAAACGGAAACTAAAGTCGTCACAAAATAGCGCATAGGTGGTTGAAATGTTTCTACCAAATAAGTTTTAGCTGATATAATTTCACCTATAGAAGAAAACCCTTGTAATACACGACATAAAATCATCAAATAAGAAGCAGTGATACCAATTTGAACATATGGTGGTAAGGTTGCCATAATAATACAAGATAAGGCCATCATAAGGCTTGTGATAATAACCGTAGGTTTTCTACCAAATGTATCTCCTATCCAACCAAACAAAAGAGCTGCAACAGGACGCAACGCAAAAGTTGTGCAAAAAGTAAATGCTGATAACAAAGATGCTGTTCGAGGGTCAACCTTAGGAAAAAACAATTCGTTGAGCAGAACTGCCATATGAACGTAGAGCATGAGATCAAAATATTCGAGAAAAGTGCCAGCTTGCAAAAGCCCAACAGCTTCCTTTTGTTGGCGACTTAAGGACGAAAAAATAGCCATAGTGAACCAAGCTTGATCCTAATGGCTTATTATTTAGGCTCATTAGAAATAATAAACAAGAGGCGATGCAAATATATTTTCAACGCCTAAACCTCAAGGTTTATAGAGACACATCTTTAATTGGCAAAAACTCTATGATTTTCACGCGACATTTGCTGTTCCAAACTATACTTTGCACATGGCTCGGCAAGCAACCTATTCACACCAATTGGTTCACCAGTGGCTAAGCAATAACCGTAATTGCCATTGTATAATCGTTGCAATGCCAGCTCTATTTCATGAAGCTGACGTCTTTCATGACTATAATACGCAAAATGATTAAATCGCTCTTCACTTAAACAGCTTTGGTCAACAAAATCAGGCTCTTTAATGGCTGTGACTTGTAAGGTTTTTCCAAAGGTTAAACACTTTCTATGTAGAGCATTAAGCTGGCCTTTAAGCTTCTTTCGAAAAAAGCTCTTCATGGCTATAGACATGTATTTAGGATCTTTTAATGGATGGTATTTTGTGGCCATGGCTGTTCTTGGTTTCACCATTTGAAGCCACGTATACCACTAAAAATTGTGAGTTAGCAATGCCTGGAAAATAGAGCAAACATGATGATTAATTGCCACTATTTTGGTCTTCTTTCTCTTTCCTATTTTGAGATATTGCTAAATACTTTTTTACAGTGGGATATGAAATGTTAAACTTTCTGGCAATTTCAGCGTGTGGTACTTTATAACTATATAAAAGCAACATTTCATCTAGCTGTTCATCTGTTAGTAACATATTATGTCTGTTTTGTTTGCTGATTTTTTCTAATTCATCTAATAAATGAAATAGGCATTCTATCTGCTTGGGAAAATCTCTACAAAATTTATACACACTAACTTTTTTATTCATCAAATTTTCAAGAACTATAAAGTCAGAACTTTCTGTAGTGTCCATAATATTTTGTACAAGATTAATAGCTTGATTTGCCTGACTCCTTAATCTTTTGTGCTTTCTGTAACTTGTTTCATTTGTCATTGATAAATCCTTGTCTAAAAATAAAGTTGTTTTTCAATTGCCAATCTAATATTTATTGAAAACCAAAACAAATTATAATTTTAGGTTTTTTGTTATAGGTCTGTTAATAACAGTAAATGTGTAGTTAGTGTTTGGTAATTTATTAAATTGCATGCAATTAGTGCTCACCTTTTCTGGTTATAGAAAATACGTAACAAAAAAATGATAGTCATGTTTTGATCAATAAATGGCTTAAAAACAGATGTTTCAGAGGATTTAGGGTTTTTCCACAGGCTATACCTTCGCCTATATTAATTTAAGGTTAAGTGGTTGTAAGCCTTTGCTATAATCACTTTATCCAGATTAGTTATTTTAAAGTTAGCGTATAGATAGCATTAAAATGGGTTTGCAGTAAGTTGAATTCCCTTATTTACATACCCTTACAGTGGATTTTTGTAGTAAGTCTGCAGTACTAGTGCTGTAAGTGAAAGCCCCAGAAAAGCAAGGGTTAGAGAGTACTTACTGCATATACAGCACCCTTATAAAGGTAAAATCAAGAAAATAAGACGCAGTAAGTGCAGTATGTAAAAAAAAATATCTTAATATACCTATATATTCTCTTCTTTACAGGCTCTTCCAACTTACTGCATACTTACTACTACTTACTACACGAAAAAAATAGTAATGGCTCAAAACTGCGGCTTTCCAGTGATTCAACTTACCACAAATCTCATTTCGTGCTAACTATCTGATAACTTTTTGCTATTATCAACATGTAGCTTGTTTGTGGCAAACGATTACAAGCTATATACAATCGCCTGACTAAGGCGATGGTCTATAGTTTTGAGGAAGATTGACAGTTTTCTGGTGGAAAACTAGACTGATGTGGAAAACTTCATTTAAAGACGTTTTAGAGTGGATTAGTTATGTTTGGCTATAACCCCTAGCATAGATATCAATTGTATGGCACTGGTGAGTCTCTATAAAAGGTTTATGTAAATTCTACTTTACCTCATAGGTATGCCATTTGGATTACCAAGACTGCCCCCTGGGGGTATGGGGGCATCTAACCACACAGCCAAAAGGGATATGGGTATACCTACTCGTCCCCACAATTCCCGTGGCCAGAAATTTTCTTTGTGGAAAGCTCTTAATTAATTTCATTTGCCCACGCAGACCACATCACAAACCTCCATAAATGCGCTTTAAGCACCATAAACTGATTTTATACAGAATGGGCTAAAAATAAGAAAAATCTGTCAACAAGCTTTAGTTATAGATTTATGTGGAAGTTTAATGGATTTAATGATTTAACTTAACTGGAACAATACCCCCAAAAATTGGGATTGTGGATTTAACCATGAACGTGTTATTCTGCGAACAGAAAATTAAGTTGGTAACAACCAAAAATTAAGGAGATAGAAATGTTCAAGAAATTATTAATTTGTGCAGGAGTAGTCGCTAGTCTAAACGCAAGCGAAGATTTGGAGATTACTCTTAAGAATAATACGAAGCAGCCTATTGTAGTTCAGAGTATTAAGGATAATTATTCTAGTTTGTTAAATGCAGATATTGGGGAAGGAGTAGAACTTAATCCACAAGACACTCTTAATTTCAAGGTTTCAGTGGTGCCAACTTTATATTTTATGCATACAAACCAAAGAACTGCTTCTGATGAAATTGAATTTGAAGTGGCGAATCCACTAAAGCAGAGTGACTTGGAAAAATTCTCTATATCTTGGGAACAAGATTACACACATGCTGCATTAGATAAGCTTTCTTCTTACAAAATTAATCAAGAAAAAGTAGGAAATACACAGTTTAACTTTACGCTGGAGTTAAAATGAATATTACACGCTTAATTGCTCTCTAAAATTAAATGTTGGTTGTTATGTTAAGGTATTTAAAAATTGATGGAGAAAATAATGAATGTTAAGGGATATAGCTGGAAGTTTTTATGGTTAACACTCTCCAGTTTTACGTTGTTATCTTCTGTGTATTCAATGGAGGAGGCTAAGCATGACTTTTCAAAAACTTACGTCATTTCTGTCACTAGAGAAACTGTTGATGATCTAAATTATCCTAAACTGACATTAGAGGAACAAAACGCCGTTTTTGGTACTTTAATGTCTATTTTAGTGGAAAATACTGATCTTCCTAAAGCTTTATCCCAATCTATAGAGAAAGATGAACAGTTTTTTAAAGATTTTAGCACATACTATGACTCGACTTACCAAAAAATTAATAAGCATACCGTTGAAGATCTTGGGAATCTCACACCAAAAATTTTGCTTCAGTACCTTGATGAAAGAAAAAAAGATTACGATTGGTTCTTTGCCAAACTAAATGAAGAATTAAAGAGCACACAACAGCGAGAATTACAAACAATCCAAAATTTTTCTGAGTTAACTGGCTTAATAGAATCTTTTATTTCCTCTAAAATAGAAACCGTAACGGAGTCAGCAAAAGGTAAAAATAAATTTTATGACCAAAAGACTTTATCTTTAAAAGTGGATCAATTTGGTGTCACTCTATTGAAAAAAGATTTACTTAATTTAATCAGCTTTAAAGAAATCTCAAAGTTTTTCTTAAACAGAACTGAGGGAGTTATAAAACAAGAAAGTTCAAAAGAACTTAATCGTTTTGCAGATTTAAAAGCAAAGTGCCAACGAAATCCTTATTTTTTCAAAACACGTCAAAAAGAAAATGAATTGGTGTTGGAAAAGATAAAAAAAATAAGTCATTCAATTGCAAAAAAAGATTATCTGATTGTTTTTAATGAGATGTTCTTTGGTAAAGCTGACGAAAACAAAAACCTAGAGAAATATGCTCCTCTTTCTTTTGAAGAGTTTGATAATGTTTCAAAACAGATAATCAATCTTTCACAAGAAGTTCCTTCAGCTTTTTTTCACGTAAATTTTCTTTATTTTAACGATAAAAAGATGAGTGGGGGAGAGTATAAAGGCCTAGTCAACGACTTCAAAGAAAAATGGCCTCAAAACTTAGGAGAAAATGTGGATTCATTTTTTTATCACCCGGATTTTGAGATAAGTGAATTGCTACTTAGTTTACAAGACGACACAGATTACTTAACCTTTCAAAATGAATCATTTATTTACTCATCAGGAAAAATGGTGGGTTCTTATAGAAAGGTCTCTTATAAAGATGAGGCCAATAGCTTCTTAACTACTAAATCAATAAAAGAAAAAACAGCCCTATACATTTTTGGCGAAGGTGAAGATACAGGTAAAAAAATTGTATCAACAGACATATGTTACGATTTAGAAATAGGAGCACGCAGTAGGCTTAATTCTTATCCTTTTGAAGGCCAAATGCATGTTGTTGTCTCCAATACTCTACCATTAAAACTTGATGACAAGGACAAGGTTACCGAAAAAAGGTTTAACAATCTACCAGATAAAATTCCTTTAATTCTTCATGTTGATCCTCATGAGCAAGATCTTTTTTTAAATCCTGCTAATATGACTATATTTTTGGGTGAACCTATTATTAAGGAGACGCCTTATGATATTTATAAAACTAGTAAACAAGGAAACTTGGTTACGCATCAGCCTCTATACCACCCAATTCGGTTAGTGGTTGGGGAGAATGTTTTTAGTTTTAAAATTTGGGATGTAAGTGCAGCCCTTGAAAAATTAAACGAGTATTAATTAATTGAAAAATTAAGTATAAATCTCAAATGGTGACTATTTATCACCAGTTTAATTTTGTGCTCAAACCTTAGTGTGTATATAACTCATTACTTCAAATAAAAATTCACCATAAATAATTACTTTGTGAATGCTTGTCTTTTAGACTTACATTTGTTAGCCTGATACTTATTCACAGGTTATCAACATATTTATCCACAAGGTTATACACATATGGAATTGACACCCCTTAGTTCAACGCCCACTTCAGATTATCTCGATTTTGTAAGACGCAAAGCTGTGTCTGGAATGAGCTCCGACCAAATTGCTGCGGACTATGCTCAACGCTGGAACATCACCTATGAGCTTGCTAAACAACGCATGCAAGAACCTGAATATCGTCAAGCCATGGAAGCTGGCCACCAATCTGGTTTGGGGCGGATTTGGGAAAAACTCCACCATCTGGCCATGGAAAAAAATGATCAGGGGATTTTGTTATTGTTGGCTAAGGAGCAACTCAAACTGTTTGGTCAGGTGGAATCGGAGGATTTGCTGACTAAAAGCTCGTTGAGTAAAGATAAATTGAAGAAAATCCATGAGCTGGTCTTTGGAAAATAACCTGAGCTCAGCTGAGATTATGAAAGAGGCATGGTATGCTCACCGGACCTTTGCGTATTATGAACCGCATTTAAAACAAAAGCAGTTTCATGAGTTGGGTAAAACGGCTCGGGAACGTTTGTTTCTGGCGGGTAATCGTACGGGTAAAACCTATGGTGGAGCAATTGAAGTCTGTATGCACCTTAGTGGCGTCTATCCTGAGGATTGGTCAGGCTATCGTTTTGAAAAACCGATTATGGCCTGGGCGATTGGCGTATCCAATGAAACGGTACGCTCAACCTTGCAGCAGTATTACATTGGTGATCCTAAAGCTTCAAGCCCTGGAGCGTTAGCCCCAGCAATTATCTTGTCCACCACGATGCGGCGCGGCTTAGCCGATGCGGTTGATACGGTTCGGGTACGCCATGTTAGTGGAGGTCAATCAATTCTGTGCTTTAAAAGCTACCAGCAAGGCCGTGAAGCTTTGCAAGGGGCAAGAGTCGATTTAATCCACTGTGATGAAGAACCACCCCATAGTTTATATATGGAATTACTGATGCGCCTGATGAGTGTTGATGGGGTATCCGATCCTGGGATGATGATGATTACGGCAACCCCATTATTGGGGATGACCAATACGATCTTACGCTTTACCAATGAAGATGATGCCAGGGAAGGCGAAGCACTGAATGGGCGTGGGTTTGTGCAAGCAGGTTGGAATGATAACCCGTATTTGAGCGAATCAGAAAAAAAACAACTGCGATCCGGCATGGCACCCCATGAATTGGAAGCCCGAGAAAAAGGTATTCCATCGCTTGGCTCTGGTATGGTCTATCCGGTCGCTGAATCAGCAATTATTTGTGATCCATTTAATATTCCAGACTATTGGCCACGGGTTTATGGTCTGGACTTTGGTTGGACGGCTCCGACCGCAGCACTGTTTGGGGCTCATGATCGGGATAATGATGTTATCTATTTCTACTCTGAATATGCTTTACCGGAACTCACTCCTCAACAACATGCCACCAATCTTTTAAAACTGGGAGCGGATTGGATTCCAGGCGTTTTCGATCCTTCAGGGCTACAATCAAGTGTCAAAGATGGCGATAAACTCGCCCAGGTTTACCATGACGTGGGCTTAGTGCATTTAACCAAAGCTGATAATGCTAAAGAAGCAGGGATTGCGCAAACTTTGACGCGGATGCAAAATGGGCAACTTAAAATTTTTAGCTCCCTATCACAAACTCTCAAGGAACTCCGCATCTACGGACGCGATGAAAATGGCATTGTTCGCAAAGGCAATGACCATCTCATGGACTGTATGCGCTATGTCGTAATGTCCGGACTCGGCGTTGCTCGGCCGCAAAAAATGCCAAGACCCATTGGTAGAATGCGCTCCCAAGGTGGGGGGTATTTATGAGCGTTAGAATATTCTGGCTACTTGCAATAGGTTTTAGCTGTACCGGTTGCGATATCCCTAAATTATTTTGGGAGGAAGAGGTTCGCCAGGTGGTTGATGATGCCGTGACTGAAGAAGAAAAGCTGAATCATGACCACCCCACAAACCGCTAAGACCGTAAGGATTCTATCCCTGGATGGCGGTGGCATGCGTGGTTACCTCTCAGCGACGTTTCTCAAACGCTTTTGTGTGCAAGCGGGTATTCCCGCTAATCAGCTGTTTAATAGTTTTGATATTATCACTGGCACCTCAATTGGTGGAGTGCAGGCGTTAGGATATGCCTATGGTAAAAGTCCAGATGAGATGCTGCAGTTTTTTAGCAGTAAAGGGGCCAGCATTTTTTACTATAACTCGATCTTACCGCTGTCAGCCTATAAGTTCAGTGTGATTATGGGGTTGCCAACCTATCCCACCACCTTTTATGGTCAAGGCCCCTTACAAGCTGCCTTAGAGGAAGTCTTTGGTACAACCCTCAAACTCAGTGATCTCCCGGGTAAGGTGATTATCCCAAGTTGGGATGCGGGTGAAGATACCTCAACCATCTTTTCTAACATTACCGGCTTTGAACCGTTTATGACTGGGGCTAACACTGAAGTAGTCAATGTCGGGCTTGCCACTAGTGCCGCTCCACTATATTTCCCCTCAGCAACTGTGAGTGGAGAAACCCTGATTGATGGTGGGGTTTATCAAAATAACCCTGTAACCACAGCATTTTCAGTGGCGCGCCAGCTGTTTCCCCAGGCGACGCGTTTGTGCGTCTTGTCCGTTGGCACTGGCGTGGCCCATAATGCCTTTGTTCCCGAGACAGCTTTGCGATCGGCTTTTGAACCTACAGTTGAAGGGGGCTTGGAAGAGAGTGCCTTGATGCAAGACGTTCAGTATGAGTTGGTAAAGCTTAGGAAAAAGTTACTACTTAAATACCCAGAATCAATTGAAAAAATCAATCTGTTAACCACATCTCGCAATCTATCACCGAACAGCATCGCCCCCTATAATGTGGATTACCTATTTTACCTGATGGACAATGTCTTTATCGCTGGCCCCCAGGAACTCAATGCCAAGGTTATGGAGTTTGAAACCCAGGATTTATTTGATGATATTTTTAATTATCGATTCCAGTATCAATTTCTGCCAGGGCAAGATTCATCGTTGGACAATTACTCAACCGAACAGCTTGCTAATCTGGCGAGCTATGCCAATCAGCAATATGATACGGACGCCTTAAAGATCCAAAACTTCATTGAGCATTTTAACGCTGGATAGGTGCGAGTTATGGAATATTTTATATGAAATATCTTTCCGGCTATACCGACCCTTTTATTTCGCCAGTTACGGGCTTATCTAGCATCAATCAACCTCTGCCTGATTTAGAGAGAGGCTATGTCTGGATGGGCGATGAGAACAGCCGCCCCTTGCCAACGTTTAAACTGATTGATTTAACCATTGACGTCAAATTCTTACAAAAGCAGTTGGATGTGCTCTTGCAAACCACCTTTGTAGTTAACACTCCGGTGCCAAGCTTGCCCAAGGCCCAAGCCTTGAGTGCTCTAAATGACGGGCTGATCAAGAATGTCTCTGGGGTTTTAGCAATTGCCACTTCTAATGTTGATTACCTCACCCCAACCTTAGCGTCAGGTAATTTATGGATCGGTAACAATGCCAATATTGCTACCCCACAGCCTACGATTGCAGTTGCCAATTTACCTAATCTTAAGCAAGGAACAGTTTGGCAAGGTGATGCCAACAACCGACCAGTAGAAGTGACTATTGCAGTAGCGCCTGTCGATGCGCGGTATATTTTGCAACAACCCAACTCAAGCTTAACCAATGCCCAAAGCTTGAATCAGCTGGTAGGAATACAGCCTAAAATCTTAAAGGCTGGCGATGATGGTGTAATTGCCGTCGCAATTCCTGACCAGGACTATGCGACCAAGGAAACCTTGGAGCAGATTAAAGCTGAGACCGAGGAATTTAAAGCTCAAGCCCAAGCAGCTGCAGAAGAAGCAGCGGTGAGTGCGGAAGAAGCATCTGCCTCTGCCTTAGAGGCGACTGCTGCCGCCACAGAAGCAACTGGTGCAGCAGCGACAGCAAGTGGAGCGGCAACTGCGGCTGGAGCATCAGCCTTAGGAGCCGGTGCTTCAGCAATTGCCGCAGGTCTATCCGCAGGTAGTGCTTCCAGTTCCGCCTCTGATGCTTCCAGTAGTGCTGACTATGCCGCAACTTCAGCAACCAATGCCCAAGCAAGTGCTGTCAGTGCTGCCGATAGCTTGAATACGCTGCTTCATACTGGCATTACCTTGCAAGGGGCAATCTATGGCTCAGGCGGATTACTTAACCCGATAACCACTAATTTTTCAAACAACCCAGTACTGCCTGGATCTGAGGCAATGACTATTCCCAAGGGAACAAATACCCAACGTCCAGCTACCCCCATTGCTGGCATGGTACGCTACAATAATGGGGCTGCTTAATGTACTCAAGCCATACTTTAAGCTATAATTAAAGAATAAAGCTCTTAATTTTTTAAAAAGGATAAATACTATGACTACAGAATCATCAGCGACTAATTTGACAGTACAAAATCTAAATGAACTGCAAACTCAATCTCCAGCCTCTCCGGTCAAAGCTGTACCACCAACCCCTACTGGTAAATTAGAATATACGGATGGTACGGGCTGGTATAATTTAGCTACAGAAAACTTCGTGATCAATTCTCTCATCAATCTAAAACCATGCCTTGCCGCAACCACTACTAACTTAGCGGCAACCTATGCCAATGGCACATTAGGGGTTGGGGCAACACTTACCAGCAGTGCTAACCTGGTTTTTACCCTAGATGGAGTAACGCCAGCGCTTAATGCACGAATTTTAGTGAAAGACCAAACCACCCAATTGCAAAATGGTCTCTATACCGTCACCAATGTCGGTTCGGCTACAGTGCCTTGGGTGTTAACTCGCGCAAGTGATTATGATTCCCCTTCGCAAATGCTGCAAGGTGGAGTGGTGGACATTGCCTCAGGCACAATCAATGGGGTGACTTCCTGGATGCAAACCGCATTAATCACTGCTGTGGGTACGACAAGTATCGTTTTTGCCAGACTTGCTAAAAGCGGCCTAGATAGCGTGGTAGGTACCACCAATCAAATCCTGGTGACCATGGCCAACAACATTGCCACCTTAAGCATTGCCGCTAATCCGGTGTTACCAGGAACCGCTTCAGCAACCCTGCCAGGTGGCACTGCTGCCCAAAGACCGGTCACTTTAACGCCAGGCATGATTCGCTTTAACAATGGTTTGTAACAATGGGATGTGGTTGGAGCAAACGGTTGATAAATGGTTAAGCTCGAGTATTGTGATGGTTCCACCTGGCAACCGCTTGCCAGTGAGAGTTATGTCAACACCACAGTTCCCAACTTGGCGGTTACCTCGGTAGCGATTACCGGATCACCCGGTCTGAGTGTTGTTGGCTCGCCGATAACGGGAGCTGGCACCATTGGGCTAACTCTAAATCTAGAGTTACAAAGCCTAGCCAATCTTAGCACAACTGGATTACTGGCACGCACAGGTACGGCAACCTATACTGGGCGTAGTTTAGTTGCCGGCTCTGGGATTAGTGTAACCAACGGTAATGGCATTGCCGGTAATCCCACCATTGCGGTCACCACGATTGATATCAATAACAACACCACCGGCCAGCTAAACAGCTCACGAATCAATGGATATCCTAGTAACAGTCTATATTTTCTAAATGGCAATGGTGCTTGGGTGAATCCTCTGACAATCACCACCAATGATCTAGATAATCTTAGCTCTGGTCTAACGATTAAAAACACCAATCCTGCGGCAACTGCGGCAGGTCTTACGGTGGATAGCAATATTACCGGTACGGGTGTGCAGTTCGGTTTTAACAATAACACCTCTGAAGCCTATGTCTGGGCATCAGGGTCAGCCAGCCTCAAGTTTGCTACCAATGCCACCAAACGCATGGAACTATTAAATAACGGCAGCTTGAATATGTTAAATAATGGCATCATCAATTGTGCTAATCCGATCAATCCCCAAGATGTCAGCAATAAAACCTATATTGACACTAAAGTCTTTGACATCAGCAATAACACTTCAGGGCAACTCAGTTCAACCAGACTTAGTGGCTATCCTAACAATAGTAATGTCTTTCTTAAGGGTAATGGCACTTGGGATTATCTAGCTTCCAATGGTTCCTATAACCTGATTTCTGGCACCGGTGCGTTCTCTGATCATGTACTACTGGTTAATCTGGAAGGGAAATTTGGATCCGGAAAATATAACGCCGTATGCTATGGCAACTCGGGTCAAGCGGCCGTTGAGTTTTTCTATGGGGGAGTGCTTAAATCCTATATCAACCCTTCAGGAGTACTAATTAGTGCATCAAATGCAAAGCTCAAGGACTCAATGCGCAAAAAGGATATTTTTAAAAAAGATTATCTCGAGCGTATTTTAAATCTCGATGTCTATTCCTATACCTGGAAGCCCGCTGACTTAATCGGCTCTGATCCGATTGGTCATCACTCAGCCGATCATGCATTACCTAGTCATACCTCCAATCATGTTGCGGTTGGCCCATTGTATGATGATGTCGCCAGACTGTTTAACGGCAATGCTCTAAGTCATCCCAAAGCTCTAGAAGGCTTTGTTTGCAGCTTAAAAGATTGTCCGCAATGCCATCCTGATTTTAAGGGGATTAACCTTGCAGAAATTCTTTCCTATCTAATTTTGGCTTTTCAGTCTTTTTATCATAAGGAATATTTACCATTAAAGAATACTATTCTAATTGAAAGTACAAAACCAAAAGTTAGAAAAGGTTAAAAGTTGATTTTTTAGCTCAATATGCTATACTGCACCTGGATTACATCAGTTTTTTTATAATGTTTTCTCATATTTCTTTTACTTGCTCTTTGCAAAGGAATAAACCATGACCATCACTCCGAATCGGCAATGTCTCAAAGATTTAGCAAACTTCAATATTGATGCGCAATTTTGCCAACAATACGGTACAGTAGTGTTTAATTACCAAGGGGATCTCAATCCACAATACGTCCAAATCTGTGGGAATTTGGGAGTTGTGCTTGATGATCTGGTCAAACACCTCCAGGCGATTAAAACGCAGATTCCTTTAACTGCTGACTCCCAGTAGTTAGATGTACCCGCTTTCTCAAACTAGACAAAAGGCCTTAGATACGGCCCAAGAATATTTTAGGGCAGCAAATCTGCATCAATCAACTAATGAGTTTCGCCTAAAGTGCATTAATGATTATGGGTTTTACGATGGCACCGAACAATGGCAAGCCAAAGATTTAGAAAAGTTATATGCGCGTGAACAGTTACCCATTACGGTTAATATCTGCAAAGGTTTTATCGATAATCTTTCCGGTGTTGAAATCCAATCTCGTTACCGTACTGCTTGCCGCAGTGATTCCCATAACGTACAAGATGATAAACTTGCTGAAGCCTTAACCCATCTATTGTTCTACATTCAAGAACACCAGGAAATACCTTATAAAGGCAGTTTAAAATTTAGGGATTCACTTATTTGTGGGATTGGATGGAGTCATCTTTGCAAGGAAGATGGTGAAGTTTTTTATGATTATGTCCATCCATTCAATATTCTGCCTGATCCCGATGATCTCAGCCCGCAATATGATGCGATGAAATACGTCTGCCGCAAACGCTGGATGCGCCCAGACATGGTCAAGTCTATGTGGCCTAAGACCGCTCAAGAGATTGATTTTGGTGCAGGTTTTTCTTATTACGAGGGCATTTCATCGGCTGAGCTGATGGATAGAAACTCGGCTTATACCGATTACGGTGGGTACACAGGGGCAAATGGCAGCCGAGTCCTGGTGGTCGAAGTCCAATACAAGGTGCCCCATAAAATCTATAGTGGTACCGATAGTAATGGCCGGTTCTTTGAGACTTTTAAGCTAGAGGAAGCGGAAGAGCTTGCCCAAGGTGAAATTGGCGAAAAAAAAGGGGATCGCATCATGCGTACCTTGTTTTTAGACAACACCTTGCTGGAACATGGACCCTTGGACGACACTTTCCCAGATCAAAAGGATTTTAGTTATATTCCGATTGTTTTTCAACGCCGCTTCCGTACAGGCGTCCCCTATGGACTTTTGGAATCAATGAAAGATATCCAACGCGACTGTAATGCCAGGGTCACTAAATCAATTTATGCGATTAACTCGGCGCGCTTAATTTTTGAAGGAAATCCGTTACAAGGACAGACGATTCAAAGCATGCAGGAGCAATTGCAAAAAATTGATTCGGTGATTGCCTTGCCCAAGGACTCTAAGTTTCAACTGTCCAGCAATGCGCAAATGGGGGAAGAGCAGCTTAAAATTGTTGAACTCTACCTTAAGCTAATCCAAAGAGTTACTGGCATCCATGATGAAATGCTCGGGATTCAAACCAATGCCACCAGTGGAGTGGCCCAACACATGCGTCAGGTCAACAGTGTACGCAATAATGTCTTTGCCTTTGATAACTTCTCGCAAATGAAGAAAAGGGAATCCCGCTTTATCCTCAATATGATTCAATCTAGCAGTGAGATGAACGCAGCTGTAGAACTGCTAACACCGAATGAACGGGAAGTGATTATTTTGAATCTAGTGCGAGAGGTCAATGGCAAACCAACGGTGTTTAATGATATTCGCACCCTCCCGCTTTCCTTGTACATTGAAGAAGTGCCGGATTACCAAAGTTCCTTTGCAGAACAAAAAGCGACCTTTGAATCATTATTATCAAACGCCCATGCCCAATGGCTAATGCTCTCACCGGAACTACTGCGCCGCATGGGGGTACGCAACCCAGAACAAATCGCCCAAGAAATGCAGCAAGCGATGCAACAAAAAACCACCATGGAACAAGGTGTGGCAGGGCGAGGTGATCCAGTACAATTCCCTCAAGGGCAAGCATCTCCAATGCCAGGTATGCAACAAGGCGGGGTTGGTTAATGACAACCTCACCGTTTGTTAATTTTAAGATGAACCCAACTAGTGGTATTGGCAGTACGCCTGTGATCATTTTTGGTAATGATGCATGCACCTGTTTGATTGATGGCATTGTCCTAGCTAATGTCACGGACAATCCGATTGTGATAACCTTGGCCATCGCTAGAGAAGTGACACTTGGCACAGAAACCTATTTTACGCTTGCCAGGCAAGTTTCGATTCAGCCCAATGACCGTGTCGATGTCTTACTGAATGCGACATTGACTCTGGAGCCAGGTGATCTACTTTATGCCTCATCAGACTATTCGAGCAACCTGTTTAACAGCTTTGTTTCATACCGCGAACTAACTGAGCTTAGTACACTACCTGCTACATCACTTAACCCAATAACTAAAGACAGGAGCATTTATGTCAGAACCAGCAAAGACCGACAACCATAGTCCAAATACAATTTCTAGTTTGTTTGAAGATCGTGATCGTCTGCCTTCTACCTCACAAGAAGCTGAACCCCAAGCTGTTAAAAACAATGAAAATGATAGCACTAAATCAGCTGTCACCAGTTCTGGGGACAGCATATCAGACGAAACTCTTGATGCGAAGTCGGGAGCTGACAAAGCAGAAAATAAAAATGCTCAAAATAACCCAGATCTTAAAACCTTGCAAGCGGAGTTAGAAAAAAACCGTAAAACTATCCTGGAGAATCAGAAGTATGGGCGACAAAATGCCCAACGCTTAAAAGGTGCTTTAAAACAAGCCAAAATTCTTATGGAGAATGGTGCGCTTTCAGAGGAAGAAGGTATGAGCTTAATAACATCTTTGGAAAGTGATCATGAAGAAGAAGTAGAGACTTCCCCATACGATGCTCATCCCTTTGGTAAGGTGCTTAAAATTGCCAACACTCAACTTGAAAACCTCAGAAAATATAGCGATGATGACCTGCTGGATGATAAAGTCAAAGCCTTTGATTATTTCTTAAGCCTCGCCTCCCCAGAGGAAGTTAAGGGTGCTCTTGAGGATCTTACTGAGCTTATCGAGGATCCCATTAAGCTTACCAAAAAAATGCTCAGCATTGGAAAGCTTTATTATGATGAATCCTACAAGGATATTGCGAGTGCTGGTAGTGTGCAAAACTATATTAAACAAAAGCATGAAGAAATTGATAAGTTAAACAAAAATATTGACAAGTTAACTAAAAAACTGGCACAGTATGAGGACTATGATCAACCGCGTCATCGTATCAATGAGGTTGGTGAGTCTAACGACACACCACCAGGAAAACGAGATCCCTCTGATGATCTGTTTCATGAACGAGACAAGGACGATATGAGAAGACAAAAACGCCTAGCCTAGTTCGCCCGTTTTTGGATTCAACTTGGATGAGAAGACGATTGCGTAAATTTTGAAGACAGCCCAATTTCTGGCTCTTACCTTCAAATTCTACCTAAATCCCTACCTTTTTTGAAAAGAACGAAAATTCGCATTTTAAGGACAACTTTAGTTGTGACTTAAATATTTTTGTTTATTTTTAAAAAAGGAATTTTTATGGCACTTTATCCAGTCCCCGCACCCGGTTATAACGGGATCAACCAAAACCTCTTCCCTTTTGACGTTGTTACTAAAGTCTTTAAGGAATGGGTACAAATCACCCCACTTTACAACCTGATTGGTAATGAGCCGACCAGGCCCATTGTTCGTAAACAGCTCAGTCGTGGTGAAGGCCTGCAATACCGCATGGGTAAACTGCAAGCCCTCGATTATAAAAACCCCGTGCTGAACTTCGATCAACGCCGTGGTAATGCCCAGCAACAACAGGTTGACTATGATGCGGTCAATGTCGATTTTAAAAGCTTTTTAGTGCAGATCAAGGGCTACGATATTCTTAACTACGGTACCCCGATTGATTTGCCACCCTATGCGCGTCAGCAATTGGTCGAAGCATTCTCCAGGTGTTTAAACTACGATCTGTTTAATGCAATGACCTCCACAGTCTATCCAGCACTGACTACAGGCTCTGCCTTAACCGGTAACGTTGCTGGTAATTACCCTTCTTATGATCGTGTAGTTTTACCGGTCGCTGCAGGAACACTATTAGGAAGAGCAGCTTATCAAGCCAATGGCACCTTCCCAACGTTGGTCAATGGCATGCAGACTTCAGCAGCAACGACACCTGCAGGATCAGGTCTTTCCGCCCGTCACTTGGAGACCTTAAAGCAATACGCGGAACGTGGTAATGCTGCCGATATCGGGGTCAATACCGAAAATGCCCTACGCCCAGCTTATATTAAAAGCAAAGCCGGGTGGCCGATGAACAAATATATTTATCTCGCCCATCCCCAAACCCTCACTAGCTTGTTTGCCGATCCGTTGTTTGCCAACTCAACCTTTAACCGTGGCACGGTGATTGATCAAGAAAATACCCCTCAGACCCTCAATGGTGCCGATTATGTCGGTGAGTACCGTGGCATTGCGATTTATAGCTGCCGTGACCTCTATCAATATGCGATCACCAGTGCGGATGGTAACAAACAAGCGGCCTGGAACATTTTTATGGGTGCAGGAGCCCTATCAGTTGGTTGGGCGGAAGAACCGCAGATCGGTATGGAAAATGACCTGGTAGAACGCATTCAGCTCTACTTTGGCCATGAGTTTCGTGGGCAAAAGATGCTGCAGTTTGCCAGCGAATATGCGCCCCTTGCCGGTGCTGTAGTTGGATCAAATACGGTGGTTGAACAAGGCATTATTCATTCATTTGTAAGCTTTTAATGAAATTTAGATAAAGGAGATTAATCATGACAAGTGTTGTTCGCTACGTGCAAAATACATCCACCGCTGCCAACGTTAATACAAACGTGGCATCAACTGGGGGTGACTATCAGCTGGTTGCCTTTGATATTATCACCACCGCAGGGATTGCTGCCGGTGCCAACGCCAATATCTTAACCTGGAAAGGTGCGGGTAAAATCAAATCGATCTTAACCTTTACCCCAAAGGTTGCAGCGACTGGGGAATTACTGCCCTTAGGCATTGTCGCACAAAACACCCATACGTTGATAACTATTGATGCATCTCAAAAAATACTCAACGTGAGTGTCCCAGCAGCTGGCGTACCAATTCCAGCCCTAAGTGTCATGGCCATGCTGCTGGTGATTGGTAATTACTAAATTAAAGCCCCGCTGAAAGGCGGGGTAGTAATTAGGATGCGGGTTTTTAGATGGAAGTATCAACGTTACTGAGCTTAATGGGCAATCTCTCTTTGGGTAATGATAATATTACCCAGGTTGAGAGGGCTATTTTTTTGCAGTATCTCAACCTGGCTAATTTGGAGTTGTATCAGATCACCGCCAACTTTAACCAGGATTTGCTGGTTCAAGTAACGCTTGCCAATCAGGTCGATTCAAACCAGGTACAACTCCCCGAAACTCCCTATTTGGTTAACAGCGTTTATGACCTTACCCATCAGCGTCAACTCCGTCGAATTTCCTTAAGCGATGCAATTACTAAAGACCCAGCTTTTACAGCTAATGGTAATCCCACCCAGTACTTTGTTAAACGTGATGTCTTGGAGTTTGTTCCAACGCAGACAACGATAACCTCAATCAAGATCTGGTATGTCCCGCAACCCATCATTTTAGCCGAGAATACCCCAGAACAGGATATCCCATACCCTCTAGCCTACCATCCGGTATTGGTCGATGGTGCTTTGTATTATTTATTTCAAGAAGAAGGTGGTTTTAAGAACTTGCAAAAAGCCCAAGCTGCCCAAGCACGTTGGGAAATCGGTCAGACTCGACTACTCGCTTATCTCTATAATTCCAGTGGTCAGCTGTTTTCTACGTTCAGTAGTGTCTAGCGGGAGGGGGTGAAGTATGTTTCAAGAGGGTAATTATAACGTTTTAGAGTTTAATCCGCCCACCCAAGGGATGAACTGCAATATCGCTCCAGAAGTGTTGCCGCAAGACTTTGCGGTTGTCTTTGAAAACATCCTGCCTACACCTGTCGGCTCAAGTGTCGTGCGCTATGGCACCAAACGCTTGGGCGGTGTGAACCTTGATCCGGATGCCGTGATCATCGAAGCCTTCCCTTATGCCAAAGCTAATGGCGACAGCCAGATGGTACTTTATGTGCAAACCTTTGTCCAAGATGGTACAGCTCAGAATTTTCAAGTGCTGGCCCCTAATCAATTTAGCTTTGATACGGCAGTTGCCGATAAATTTGGGGTTGATACACCGATTAAAATTCCCTACACCAGTCTTGGGGTGACCACCCTTTATGCAACAATCGTCAGTAAAACTGTCGTCGGTCAAACGGTTACGATCACGGTACAAGACAATTCCTTTCCCCTACCGATCGAGGGAGTGACGATTAATTCCGTGGCCTTTTCTCAAGGCAGTATCTACGTTTATGACTTGCTGTCCTCAACCCTTGGCGTTGTGCTTAAAACCGGGTTAAGTGTCGGTTGTGTGCCCCGGTCGGTGACTTTTTTAAATACCCTGTTAATCTGTAATGGGGTTGATAAGGTCTTGCGTTGGGATGGTGTGACTTTAAGCGAAGTTGTTGATTTTGTTAAAGAAGATACGGCAATTAATTTTAATCGCATCGATAATACGCATTTTTCTTTTAGTCTTTCACCTCAAAAAGCTGACGTCTTTGACATCACTAAATATCAAAACAATAATCAAATCCAGCTTAAAATTAATGGAGTGACGACGACCACGACGGTTGTCAATATTCTCCAAGCCCAAAACCTGATCACAATTACAACCGCAGATATTTTACCGGCATTTGGGAATCCACCTGAACTATTTTACCGGGACTGGCCACCTGCCTTTAGCTTTATGCTGGTCGCCCACAATCGCCTCTGGGCGTTAGGTGTGGGTGCAGTGGGATTGAGTTACCGTGATCCTGTCCAAGCTTTGCGGGTCTATTTTACCTATCAGCCGAATACGCTGACCAACTGGTTTGATGAAAAACTTAAAATCGTCCCCTTTATCGATTTGGCGCAAACCCATGGTGCTCCAGATAATCTCGAAGCCATCGCCTATGTCAGTGGGTTGACCATCTTTATGGGCAGAGGTAAAACCCAAGTGTGGACAGGATCTGAACCCTTAGGGGCAGCAGTTGATCCGACCCGCCCCAAGTTTGAATTCTCCTCGATTCTGCCAATTGGCATTGTGCACGGCAATCTCGTGGTCGAGATGGCTAATGATGTTTATTTTGTTAGTCAAAATGGCCTACTATCCTTTAGCACTCTCAACGTGGCTAAGCAGTTTGCAGCATCCCCAAGTGATGCGGTTGATCCCTTAGTTCGACAATACGTTACCTCGACCACCACTTCCAATCAGGCCTACCGCGCCTGTCGCTCCTTCAAGTATAAATCAGGGGCATTTTGTGGGTTTAAGATTGGCCTGAATAAGCTGTTGGTCTCCATGTACTCCACGAACCTGTATGCTTGGTCGTTATTTTCTGGGGATTTTGAGAAAGCGCAAAGCTTTTTAGCAACCTTGGACAATGCTTTGTATCTTTTAATCGATAACCAAATTAGCCAATACGCTGATGGCACGAAAGATACCCCTGAGTATGGGGATAATGATGGCCGGGATTTGATCAACTTTATGTGGACACCACCCCTTGTGCACTTACCAGGGAAACGCTGGGCTAACAAACGTTATGAACTGCAGGTGGCTTATCCCTCAAGTTTTGTGCTTGGGATTGAGAATAGCTTATCGATCCTCATTCATGGTGATACCCATAAAACTTTTTCCCTGTCCAATAATTATCCGCTGCCGTTTAAAGGGGATATCTTACAAACCATTCCTTTGGTGGCTCGTGGCGTGCCAGACCCGAATGAACCCGATCCACAAATGTTTGGGTTTAGATTAGATGAACCCTATGCGTACCCCAAGGATCGTTTAAAGTTTTTAAGCTCAACCTTTGGGGTAAGTGTGCTTGGTTCCACCAAGAATGGTAAGTTGAGTTTTAAAAAGATGCGATTGTTTGGCATCGCTGAACGTAATACATAGGAGAAAACTTATGCCAGTACCGATCAACAATAGTCGTCCATCCTTGCCGTATGCGCCAAGCCAATCGCTGCCCAACAACACACGCTTTGGGATCTTAACGACGACGCAAAGGCCACCCACCGCCGAAATGTTGGATGCTGAGTTCAATGCGCTGACCGATGATGTCAATATGTTGGCGGCAGCGATTAATGATGTCCAGGCAGGAAGTATCCCAGGGGCTAATGACCCATTGAATGCTAACAAAGTTTTAAAAACCGATGGTGCTAATAATCTTTCTTGGACATATGTGACCAATGCCGAGATTGAGGTCAATGCGGTGGTTGAACAAAAGCTCGCCGCCCAGGCAGTCACTACCCCTAAAATTGGTGATGCAGCAGTGACTACTCAAAAAATTGCCCAAAATGCGATAGCGACCCATCAGATTATTGATGCCAATGTCACCACGTTAAAAATAGCTGATAATGCGATTATTACCAGCAAAATTACCGACCTTGCCATCACCACCCCAAAGCTTGCCAATCAAGCAGTAACCCAAGGCCAAATCGCTAATGCTGCTGTAGGCACCCCACAAATCATTGACGCTAATGTCACCACTGCAAAGATTGCAGATGTTGCGGTGACCACCCAACAACTGGCTGACGCTGCGGTAACTAATCCTAAAATTGGGCTGTTAGCGGTGACCGCCCCGCAAATTAGTTCAGCGGGTAGCAATCTAGGAGATGTCTTAACCTCTAATGGTGCAGGTGCAGCCTCTTTCTTGGCGAATATCGGCAAGGTGCTGCAGATCGTTTCTTATGAAGATGCGAGTTTTTTTAGAAATGAGTATGATGCAGCAGCTTCGCCAATTAATCTCATCTCATTTAAAACTGCACCATTTTTGTTAAGAATCACCCCAAGAAAAACGAATTCTAAGATTATCTTGTTTTATTCGATCAATATTGGCAGTTATAATAACCAATACACCAGCATCACTTTATGTAAAAACAACTTGCCGTTTAAGGTCGGCCAAGATGATCCGTCCTATAAGGGGGTAACCCACAGTATCTACAGTTCCTGGGGGAAACAGCATTCAGATGGCACTTACGGCTGCTACAACTTCTCAAACTTGTTTGTGGATACGGGTGTGTTAGGCACAGAAATTGCTTATGAAATTAAAAAAGCCCAGCCTTATACAGGAATCAATTCAGGATATGCTGGTGGCTATGCTACCGTCAGCACTATGCATGCGATTGAGATCGATATTTGAGGATGGATAAAACTATGCAGCTTGTTGAAATTAATCCACTGGATGTCCAAAGGGTGTTCCCAAGCTTTTATCACTCTAACTCACGGTTCTTTGCGATTAATCATGAAACCTGTGAAGTGGGGATTTATGGAATCAAAACCATTGATCCCAAAACCTGTGAAATTTCTTTATGTATATTTGAAGATTATCGCTTTAAGCTTCCATATAGAACTGGATTAGAACTGTTATTAAACTTTCCACTTACTCATAAGTTTGATAAAATACTGATATCAACTCAAGAAAAATCAATCATTACTTTGTTGCGGCAGTGTCAGTCACTTGGAGTGGAGTTTATCGGCTATGACAAAGACAATTCTAAAAAAGTTTGGTTTAAGAAAGAAAGGCCATGAATATGGGTAAAAAGTTATGAGTTTTGGTGGTAATGATTCTCCCCCTTCAGCCCCGTACTATCCACCAGTGCCACCAAAGGAAGAGCTACTGGATGTGATTGATGAAGTAACCGGCACCCAAGCGATTACCGTGGTGGGAGCCGATGGTAAGAAAAAACGTGTGGTGAGCCGTTTACCACGCTCGGAAGCAGAGCAAAAGCTTTATGATGATGCCGGTGAATTGATGAATAAGGCGATTGTTGAAATTAAAAAGCTTAGTGACCATGATCCCGCCGCAGTTGTCGATTTTGCTCCGTTTGTTGATGTCATGAATTCTTTGAATGCTGAGCGGCAGGCAGATATAGCAGAGCTCTCCAAGCTTCCTGACTTTAACCAATACGTAGACGACTTTAAGGCAATGGGTAATACCATCATTCAAGATGAATTTAAAAAAGCGGAAAATGAAAACAACGCTTACCTGGCTAATCGGGGTTATGCCGACAGTAGTGCAGCGATTGCCATGCGCAACTCCCTGGTGAGTGAAAAAGCGAAAGCCCTGCAACAACAGGATGTCAACGGTAATCTTTATGGCGAGCAGCTCAAAGCCGCAGATCTTGCCAACCGCATGAATACCTATGGCTTTAGAGAACAGGGGCGCATGGGGCAGTTACAAAATGCCCAAGCGGAACATCAGTTAAAGTTAGGGCAATACGACCAGTCTAATGCCATGCGCCAGCAAGCTTTGCAAAACCAATATGGTTTGTTTAGTACCGGGGCTAAGATTCAAGGGGATGATGCCAACAAAGCGATGGCAACCCGAGCCCCAGAATTGGCGAATACAATCTTCCAGCAAAGCAATATGGATAGTCTGAACCGTCATAATGCCCAAATTGGTCAGATCAACAGTCAGTATCAAAACCAACTGTCCAGTTATAACAGTCAGCGCCCCGGGTTTGGGGATACGATACTGACACTCGGTGGCATGGGAGTTGGTGCCTATTTGGGTGGACCAATGGGGGCAATGATGGGTGGTCAAGCCGGTAAGACCGCTGGCAATCTTTTAAGGTAAGGAACAATAAAAGTTATGACCAATGTACCAATGGATTTATTAAAGCTGAGTGCAAAAAAGCAACCCAAACCAGGTGAGCTTAATGCTAATCTGCAAACCCAAGGATCCTTAGCGAAAATGCGCTATGAAACGGGAGCAGGTGTTCCCAATGCTTATGATGATAGTTCTGATGTCTTTAACAAGATGCGGCAACAATTAGGCAATGGGCCTCAAAGGGGTTGGCGTGCAGGTATCGCTGGACTCTTGGATGGTCTGGCAGTGGGCAGTAAATCAAAGGGTAACGCAGAACGCAGGGATATGGCTCGTAAAATGATGGACACCTTCTCAAGTTTAGAGGGAATTGCGAATGAGGCAGGAAGACGCAATGAGGTCTATGCCAAGAAAGCGGCCTTACAAGAACAGCTCACCCCAGAGTTAGAGGCTCTGACCAAAAACATGAGTGCCTTACCTTATGATGATGTCGTCAAGGTTGGCTCAGGGATTGTGGAAAGAATTAACCAATCCAGTGGTGCTAATTACAAGATCTCCATGATTGATCAGCAAAATGGTAAGGTGTTATTAACTGAAGCTGGTAAGCCTGATCAAAAGTTTGATTTGTTTGAGATGTTTCCTAAAATCAGGGAAGAGCAAAATGTTGAATACCTGACCAAACGCGCCATGCAAATTCAAGCAGAACAAGATCGCAGGGCTGAGCAACAGCTTGGGATTAACCAGCAAAATGCCGATGCCATTCAAACCCGTACCCAGTTTAGTCAAGACCCTAATGCGCAACATGATGTGACGTTGGGTAAAGAGCAAGCGAAAGCCTTAGCTAAAAAGCAAGCCACTCTATCTGAGCAAAACTTAGCGCTCGAAGATGTGAGCTACAAGATTCAGGATTTAAAAGAGATTCTTAAAACCAGCGAGATGATTACCGGCGATACCTTGTCAGCAGGGTTTGAAAGGATAATAGGTAAACAATTAGGCAACAAAGCCTATTCAGATACCGAGCTCTATGATTCAATCAGCAAGGGCTTGCTTTCGTTTGTCAAAGGCAACTTAGCGTTTGGCAATATGAACCAGAAGGAGTTTGAGTTTTTAACCGCACAAACCCCCGACAGCCATAAAACCAAAGCCGCCCTAGAACGGATGCTCAACCGTTTTGAAATGATTCTTGATCGGCAAATGAAGCGCAATGAGCGGGAATTTAATAAAGTGCCAAGTTATGGGACGCGCACTCAAAGCTCACCAGAGGCGACACAACCGCTACCCCAAGAGCAAACCCAGATGCCAGAACAGCAGCCAGCTGAAGCTGAGCAAACCGTTCCTGTTGTCAGCCCAGATGGGGTGATTGGTAAAATTCCGATGTCTAAGTTAAAGGAGGCACTGAATGATGGCTACACCCTCCAATAAATATGGTTTTGTTCCAGATGTGAAGCCAGATAATAAATACGGTTTTGTGCCTGATCAACAACCGCATAGAGAAGATTCCCTAGCCACTCGCGGGGTAAAAGCTGCTGCGCGTACCATTAAATCCCTTGGCTCAGGTCTCGTTGGTGGCTTAGCCGATACGGTGACCATGCCCTACAACCTGGCTGCCACCATGTTCAATGCGTTAAAAGAAAGTAAGTTTGCCAAAGACCTTGACCCATCTTCTCGTGCAATGTTGGAAACTGAAGGGTTTTACCTAGGCGAGCCTGGCAGTCCAGATATTCCCATAGTGCCTTCTGCGGTCGATGCGGTTGATAAAGGAGTTGACCGATTAACCGGAGATTACACAAAAACCCCTGAAGATGAGAAAAGCATTCATGAAGGCCTTAAGGCGGTTGGGTCATTAGCAAGCGCAGGTGGTGCTGCCAAGGGTGCAATAAAGTTCGGAGCTAACAAAATTGGTGGAATCCTAGAAAAGTTGGGAACCACAAAAGCTCGAGATTTAGTCGCAGGCGGGATTTCTAGTGGTGTTACTAGTGAAGCTATGGAAAGAGGACAAAATCTGCCAGTGGCCTTTGGTGAGGGGATTGGCGCAGGTATGCTTGCAAATGTGCTGCTTAATAAGAAAACCTTAAATCTTCCAGCTAAAGCCGCCATGAAAACCTTAGGCTTAGACCCTAAAAATCTTAAAACCGATACCCTTGAGGCAGCTAAACGCATTGGTGTAGATTTACCGGCTTCAGGTGCTACTGATGCCAAGCTGATGGGCTTAGCCAATCAAATGGTAGCGGCCACGCCAGTGATGGGAGATGTGGTGAGAGACAAGGTTAAAGCGGCATCGAAACAGTTTCAAACCGCGTTTAAAGAGCTCGCTGATTCAGTTGGCCCCATCAAGAATGAAGCCACAGAACAAGAGATCAATCGTCTCTATGGAAAGGTTAGAGATACTCTTCCTAAAGATGCTGCAATAATCCCTACCCACACGGTTGACGCGATCAACGCTGTTAAAGCCAAGGTCAAAACGGCAATCCTTTCCCCTCCAGAAAAAGAGTTACTTGCAACCCTTGATACGCTTGGGAATAACCTGATGTTTGATAGCAAGCTAGCAGTGCCAATGCCAGTAGAAATGCTAGTTGGTACAAAACGTAGCCTGAATAATATTATCAAATGGGATAAGGACGAAGGGACGAAAAGCCTGCTAAGAACTGTGCAACAAGCCACCCTTAAAGATATTGCTGCTTACGGCAAGACCAATCCCGCCTGGCAAAAGACTTTTGATTCAGCGGAACGTCAGTTTGAAAGGGTTGCTAAACGTGAAAAGCTCGACAATCTTCTAGCTGGCAAGATTGAAGACCCGATTACCAAAGATGTTGCCTATCTTCCTCTGGCTAAGCTTTTAAACGACAGAAAATATGCCAAGCAACTCGAGACGACCCTCGGGAACCAAAACTTCAAAAAGCTCAAAGATTTTACCACCGTTGCAGAAAGTATGGCGGTTGCCAATAAAAATACCCCCAACCCCTCTGGTTCAGCCATCGTTGGTTCGGTAGCAGCCCTGGTGACCTCAATCGTCGTTGGTGATTTTACGACCCCGCTTAAGGTCATTGGTGGTGGAGCTGCGCTCACCCAGTTGTTGACCAACAAACGATTCTTGAATCTAGCCACCAAGTTTGCCAAAGAACCAACTGAGCCACTTGCCCAAAAACTCAATGCTCTCGTCAAAGAAATCACAGGTATGACCTCTCAGGCTTTGATGACGGGGCTTAAAGAAAAATCAGAAGCCTCAGACTAACCGCATTTGCTAAAGGCTTGATCTACAATGTTGGTTAGCTTCTTTAATTCCTCTAGCTCTAAATGCGCATAACGTGTGGTTGTTGCAATATTTTTGTGTCCTAAAAGTTTAGATACTCCGTAAAGACTTACCCCCTTCTTTAAAGCAAAACTAGCAAAAGAATGACGCAAATCATGAATCCTTACATCTGGAATACCAGCTTTTTTACGGATCCTGTTCCATGTATTGTGTACTTTAATTAAATGATAACCAGCTTTACTGCCACAAAACACATATGGATTGTCTGGTTTCTTTTGAAGTCCTAAAATTACATTTTTAGCACTCTCATTTAACGGGATACCTCGTTCTCCTACTTTACTGTCCTTAAGGTGTATGAAATTTTCCTTAAGGTTTACATCCTCCCACTTTAGGCTTAGAACCTCACCTAAACGACAACCTGTGTAAATAAGAAGACGAAAAGCAGCGATAGTGTAGTTTGAATCAGCATCAGTTCCATTTCGCTCAGCTAAAACTTGGTCTAGCCGCTCTAATTCCTTGTCACTTAAAAAACGGTTCATCATCTTCCCTGGATGTTTAGGTACTCCTCGGCAAGGATTACTATTTCGAGGTCTATACTCCCATAATTCGGCTTGATTGAAAGCGCATCCTAACAATATAAGGCATTTTGCACTAGTGCCATTGGATAAGGAATTTGTGAACTCTAATATGTCTTTTCGTTCAATTTCAGTTATAGATTTTTTGCCAAAAAAAGGCAGTATATAGTTTTTAATTCTTGAAGAATCTCTGTTAATTGTAGAAGGTTTATGGTGCTGCTTGATATATTTTTCTGTAAACACCAGCCAGAACTCTCCAAAAGTAACAGACTGCTGTACCTCAACTTCTTTGGCTTTTTTTAATTCCTTGGGGTCAATTTTTTCTATTTGCACACTATGTGCAAACTTTTTAGCCTGTATTCGGGCTTCATCCACAGTAATGCTTCCATACACGCCAATCTTAATACAAGAAGATTTTTTGTTTATGGGAGATCGATAAGAGTATACAAAGGTTTTTTTAGATGGGTAAATCCTACAACCAAATCCCGCGATTACATCATCCCATATAATATAATCTTTTGGCTTATTGGGGCTTCTATCAATTACTGCTTTGGTAAGTTGGGGCATCTTAAAATATCTTGATTTTTTGATGTGCTAACGTTAGCAAAAAGTTAGCATCAGAACAAGATGTATCTTCCTTTATAGGGTATTCATTGGGAGTTATTTACCATAGTTGATTTTTGTGAATGGCCATAAGATCTATATATAGAGCCATAAAAGGCATAAAAGCTTGGCTGGGGTACTAGGATTCGAACCTAGGGATGCCGGTACCAAAAACCGATAAATTATCAAGACTTGATATATCTAGAAATACTAAAATCCTTAGGTAT
>Ga0207938_1000011_pt1 | contig 28141 bp, 29 predicted proteins | sample LakMenEpi15Mar12_FD_150671 | JGI IMG/M metagenome (GOLD analysis project Ga0207938, IMG submission 150671) | Freshwater microbial communities from Lake Mendota, WI - 05MAR2012 deep hole epilimnion (SPAdes) | ecosystem: Environmental > Aquatic > Freshwater > Lake > Epilimnion/Euphotic zone ...
TTCTGGTGGTGCTACTTCTTCTGCTTCTTTTAATCTTTGTGCTACTTCTTCTGCTTCTGGTTCTTGTTCTGGGTCTGGTGCTGCTGCTGGTGCTTCTCCTTCTACTGTACTAGGCGTTTCCGTAAACATATCGCTTGTTTTAAGTCCTTTAACTATAGATTTTTGGATACTTTCAATATATTCATTAAATTCTTTACTATCTACTAATTCATCATATGAGTTTTCAATACTAGGCAAAATATATTCATGTTTTTCGTCAGAATATTGTTTTATATATTCTGTAATTCTATCTACATGAATACGTTCTTTAACGCTTATACTTATAGCATAATTTATTAATGCTTTAATATACAATTTATAAGAATATGTACTATAACTATTTTCTTTACTTGTAATATCTACGTTCAATATTTCTTTGTATAAATTCGTATGATCTGTAGAAGCAGGATCAGCACTAGAACTTATATTTTCAATAGCTTTCATCGTATCTGGATTCTTAAGAAATGAGTTTTTCTGAGCAATTAATGTTGTAGAAAATGATTGAATATTTTTACAAATACTATCCAATATTGCTATTTGATAGCACCAAAATATCCATAATTTTTGATTATTAGAGTTTTCCGTAGTTGAAGCAATCAACTCTTGTAAAAAATTATTTTTAGGAGTTTCATAAGATATAATATTATTTAAGTAAAATGGTTGTTCTTGCGTTTTGCTTAAAACTTCTGTAATATACTCTGACCCTTTATTGAATATAACCGAAGCTATGTTTTCAGTATTTTGACTAATTTGACTAATTTCTTTAGAAGGTATCTGTGATTCCATGGGTTATACTATATATTATATAATATATATTATAATTATATATATTTACACATATATATATTATTATAATTCAATATGTTGTAATTTTTCTTGTATAATTTCTAAAATCAATAAATTTGCCCAAGTAATATAACTTATATCTATAAATTTACTATAATTTATAATAGCATTCTTTATATATATAATATTTCCGCTAGCAATAGTTTTATCTACTTCATGTAAGAATGAATCAATATATTCGTCATTGCTAGCAATTTCCATTATATAAATCAAATATAACTTAAAATATTAAGCGCTATCAATTTTTATAGTTATAAAAATTGATAAAAATTGATAAAATTTATAAAAATTGATATAAATCAAATATTATTTATTATTTATTATTTAAATTACTATGTTATTTGCTACTTTATTAAAGCATAAATTTTTAGTAAATAAATTTTTATCAAAAAATCTATTTACTAATGTAAATACTATACATAAAAGCAACTTTGAAAATGAATATATTAATATGTTTATTAATAAAAAACAATTAAAAATTACTAATTCAACATGTTGTAAATATTGTAAAGGAACTGGATGGATTATTTGGGAAACAAATAATAATTTATATGAGTTAAAATCAAATAAATCATTAGTTCCACTAATTTCATATTCATTATGTTATAAATGTTTATAGTTTAAATATCAAAATTATCATATTCTTTCAATGAATTAAAATAACTATTACTATAGTTGATTTTTTCAATAAAAAATGTATTATTTATATATTTAGCGTTTAAAAAATCTTTGACATTGTGAAAAATATTGTATTTTTCACATATAGAAACATAAAATAAGTTTATATTATAAACACTGCTGTAATATGTTTTTTCATTAAAGGTAATATTTTTATCATTATTGCTATCAGAAAACAAATATTTTTTAAAATATTTATTTAGCAACATAGTACTAACAAATATATCTAATAAATTATTCTTAAGTTTGTATTCATAAGTATGACAAAAATTATAACAAGCCAAAATATTGCTATCTGTATATGGATAACAAGACTCTGTGAAGTCTTTAAATTTACCAATAAAATCTTCTTTATAATGTAAAAACTCCAATGAGTTAGTATCTTCAATTTTCAAATTTTCTACGTGCTCAAATAATATTTTACCAACTTCATAAATGTTATTTATATCCAAGTAATAAATGAAATTTTTAATATACTCATTTAACTTATTTTCTATAATATAACCAAAATCATATATAATTATTTTATAAGTAAAAGAATCATCGTTAGTTGCGTTACTATTACTTGTCTCGTCATCTCTTACTTTTAACACTTTCCAATTAGCATCATGTAGATCACAATGTATATATTTTCCAAACATATAAGTATCTTTAATAAAAATACTAAGAAACGACATTAAAATTTGTTTTTTATAACTACTAATATTCGTTTTTTCTAAAAACTCACCTTCAATATATTCCATAATTAAAAAATTTTTACTTTGTATTAATGGTCTTGGTATTACAATAATATGATTGTTAATATATTTATTATAAAAATATTCATTGTTCTTATATTCATTTGTCATATTAATTTGATTTCTCAAATTAAAAAAAAATGAATCATAATTAATAATAGTATCGTATTTTTTAAAAAATGTAAAATTAGTAACAAAAAATTTATAAATGTTTATAAAATAAATAGGAAACAACATTTGATATTCTATTTCAGGATGAACTACTTTAATAGCAATTGGATCATTAATATTAAAATCATTAATATTAAAATCATTATTTATAGTATTTATAGCATTATTTTTAAAATATGCTTTATAAACTTGCGCAACAGAACCCGATTTAATAGGATAAGTTTCATCTATTATAAACATATCATCAAATAAATAACCAAATTCTTCGAAAAATAAATTTTTTGAATACTTCAAATTATGAACGCTACAATTTTCATAATAGTTTGAAAATAATTTTGTAATAGCAGAATTTTTATTTTCATCATTTTTTATAAGTGTTATATGATTATTTAACCATTGGACTAATTTAATTATTATACACCCATTTAAATTTATACTATAATTTAATAATAATATTAATTTATCATTTGTAACGCCCATAAATATATAATAAATGTAATTAAGAAATATAGCATTTAAAAATATATTAAAATAAGTAAAATACTTGGTTTTATAAAAAATATCCAAAATAATATATTTAAAATTCTTAAAATAGTTCATTTTAAAATAGTTCATTTTAAAATAGTTCATCTTAAAATAGTTCATTTTAAAATAGTTCATTTTAAAATATTGTATTAAATACTTTATATATTAAGTTTAATTTATATATTAAGTTTAATTTTAAAACTCAAAAATAAAATGTAATTATGACATAAATACTAATTATAATATTATAATAATATGTCAAAATCTAACATTATAGATACTATTAAACAATGTTTATTTACTATAATAGAAGAAGAATATAAAAATTATTTAAAATTACATAATATATTATTAATAGAAGAGAGTGATTTATTTCCGATAGTAAGTGAATTTTACAAATCAAATATAAAAAATATTAAGTCTAAAGTAAGGGACACATTAAAAGAAACTTATAATGAAGACTATAATTCTGGATTAATAGAAAATATATTATTAGATATATTTCAAGAAAAAGATATAAATATAATAAAAATTGTTAATGAACTAACTGTAATTCAAAAGAAAAATTTAACAGAGTTTACCTTACCGCTTGTAAATAATAGTTTAAATTTAAACATATCATTAGTAGACAATTATGTAATTATAAACTCGGTAAATCCTAAAAATATAGGGCAATATAATGAATTATATGAATCAATAAACAAATACAAATTCTTATATTCAATAAACAACCATTTACTACATAACTATTGTAATGAAGAAAAAATCAATGTTATAAAAAATACAGTTGCCAAAAGTATAAATGAAGTTGTTATTCAATGTTATTATTTAAAAAACTAATAAGACTAATAAGACTTATAAGACTTATAAGACTTATAAGACTTATAAGACTTAAAAAACTTAAAAATTGATAATTGTTTATAAAATAAAATATTTTATAAATAACTATGGAAATATGTGTTACACGATTCAATGCTATAACTTTTAACGAAAACCAAGATTGGCTAAAAAAAAACAATAGCGCTATTGGTTGTATTTATGGTTGTCCTATTAAAATTAGCGAAACAATTTTACCATATACAACATTAATAGTTTTGGAAATGAATAATAGCAAAAATATTATTGAGGGTATAGGTATAATTGAAAATAATTGTGTCCGAGAAAATAAAAAATATTATAAAATTTATACAGACAATAACTATAATCGATACATATACAGATCAAATTTCAGGATAAATAGAACATATTTTAATAATCATGAAAAGGAAGTAATTTCGTTGCTTGAAGAATACTTATTTAAATCGGCATATCATTGTAAACGAGGTCAAGGAATACAAAAATTGCCTAAAAGAGTAGTTAATAATGAAGAATTTAATTTTGTTAAATTCTTAATTAAAATGTATAAAAACAGATTTGTAACTATTAAAAATATAAAAATACTTCAATAACATTAAATATAGTATTTTTATAAATATATGTTACCACAAAATAATTCGAATTATTTTAATACTAATATTGAAGATTATACTATAAACGAACTGTATAATTTAATAGAATTAGACGAATTTACGCGAGAAAATATATTATTAAAAATACATGATTTGACCTCAAATATTTTCAAAAATAATGAACCTATAAAAACTTTTTTTTTTGAGGCACAAAATAAATTATTAAACCATTTATCAAATAACAATAACAATAATTTAGATAATTATTTACATTCTAATGCTAATAATAATATTGAAGTAGTTATTAGTAATACTAATAGCGACAATGAAGAAGAGAACGATGATGAGAACGAACACGAAAAAGAGGATAGCAATAGCAATAGCAATAGCAATAACAACAATAAAAATGAAATAATAGAAGCTAACGGAAATATTAAAGAATCGTATGTAGATTATTCCAAATATAAAACAACTAAAACAGAAACAGGAACAATCATAGAAAAATATGATTTATATAAAAATTTATATTTTAATACATTTTATAGAAGTGATAAAAATGTTGCGCTTTCGCAATCGACAAATTGTAAAATTCAATTAACAAATTCGCTCAATAATGTAATTCAATGTAAATTAACAGCAATAAACATAAAAAAACCATTTTTAATACATACTTCAAAATCAAATAATACTTTTATTATAAAAAAATATACCACTATTGATACTACTATTGATATTTCATATGTTATTGATTTTTCATATTCACTAACAATAGAAAACGGATATTATGAAGACATAACAGAAATGGAAAATTTTTTGAACAACAAATTCAAAAATTTTACATATACTCTAAGCGGACAAATAGTAGACTATAAAACAACAACCCTACCTAATATAGACATAAGCAATTCCGAATTTATTAACGCACTTAGTTTTTCAATTAATAAAAATACCAAACAAAGTTCGTTTGATTTAAGTTCAATTTATACATCTTCTAGTTATGCCGCTAAGTTTAAACATTATGAAATAGATTTTACTACAAATTATATTGAACCGTATTCGTTGGCAACAATTTTAGGGTTTGACTTTGCTAAAAATTACGATACGAGTAATAATACAAGTAATAATTATAAAATAACATCACCCAAAACATATTGCCTTCTAAATAACCCAATATTTTTTTGCTTTAGAGAAAATATAAGTACTATTATTGAAACACATCAGTTATTTTTAAAAAATAATATATCAAGTGATAAAATTTTGGCCAAAATAAACACACATAAAGGCAATGCCCTGAATAATTATTATATATATGAAATATTGGACAATATAGATAATAAAAATAATATAAGAAAATATAATGGTCCTATTCATTTATCTGATTTTAATATTAAAATCATAGACCATTTTGGAAACTTAGTTGAATCAATAACTGAAGAATTTACCTTTGAATTAGAAGTGATTATACAAGAAATGAAGTTTCAACAAACAATTGTGTAATTTTTAAACCACCTATTGTGTAATTTTTAAACCACCAAATGTTCTTTTAAACCAATATATATTGTTAGATCATCCTTTAAATTATTTATTGGACAATATATACCTTCATTATATACATTACAACCAAATACTTTAGAATTAGCACTACTATTATAACTAATATTGTTGGAATTACTATTTTCTGTCCATAATCCGCCTAGTCCGTTAAAGTTTTGCTTAATATTAAAATATCTTTTATTAGAACTAATTGTTGTAGCATGTCCAAACATAAGAGCATTATTATTAGTAATAGTAAAAATATCATCTATAATTGAATGTAAAAATAACCCACTATTTTTAAGCATTGTTTTTAGAGGCATATATTTAATATTATTGCCATCGGTTGTTGTAATAATATTATATCTAATGCCATTAAATAAGTAGGAATTACTTAGATCACTAGTTTTAAATATTCTAAAAACTATCCATTTATAACCTTGATTGTTTGTCAATATATTGCCACACAAATCATAAGAAATACTACCATATGTATTATATGAAATGTCTAGAGTACTATTATTATAACTAAAGTCACTACTATTTGGATATGATCTAAATATATTATTAAAACTTGAATCTAAATACAATAAGGTACAAGGCAATATTTTAGTGCTATGATTATTATAAGGCTTCAATATAATATTATTTAAATCACTCCCCATAAGTTGAATATTGCTAATTTCATATATGTGTAATGTGGTTAAATTTAATTTACTCGAAATAACAATATTATTGGATTTATTAAAACTATTATAATCACATAAATGTTTGGTTGCCAAAGAAATATTCATACTTGTAATTCCATTCAAATTATATGCCTTTTCTAATAAATTAAAACTATAATTATTTTTAATTTGCTGATAATAAGCAATATTATAACATAAATCAAAATTATATAATCCATTAGCACATATATCGGATTGTGCTAGTTCAATATTTGCTGAATCAAAAGAAGTGCGAATACTATTAATACATGAAAAATCGGCAATTATTCTATTTCCTACAACATATTTATAAACTGAATTAATATTGGAATATGTTCTTGTTAATAATAATTTAAAATATTTTACACTTGCTACGCTCATATTATATACAACCTCTTGAATAACTAAAGCATTTATACTATTTGAAATTTCTGGATTACTAGTTAATTCATCTATATATATATTATAAGTGTTATAAATGCTATATGAATTACCAACGCTAACATTACGTATGTAATTAAAATCCATTATATATGGATTGGTCGATGGAACGCCGAAATAATTTACAATATTATTATTTACTATTTCATCTTGTAATAATATATATCCTTTTAATCTAAAACCCCTATTACTATTACTATTACTATTACTATTACTAGTGTCATTATAAATATCTTCAATATTGGTATTATTATTTAAAATAAAAACATTACTTGAATCAGTTTTACTATAGTTATAAGGATTATGAGTAGGATTAAGATTAAGATCACTATTAAAACCTCCATAGTTAATAACATGTTTATCAACATTATTAATGCGCAAGTTTATTGTTACTAAGTTAAAACAATTATCAATAAATTTACCATAACCATAACGATAATTTTCTAATTGTTGATCAACAAAATAAGGATGAGTTATTTGAAATTCTTGAATTGACGAATTAGAGAACTTGAAACTATGACTAGCATTGGCAATATTAAAATATAATATATTTGAATTATTTAAATTACTAGTGCTTACATATTTATAACATTGCGAATCAATAGACATATTGATAAAAGTTCCTATAGAATTATCGTTTGGTAATAATGTATATTTTGAACTACTTACAGTACTATAGTCTGAAAACACACTTGAAAAATTGCTCCGCACTTTAATACGATGATAATAACTTGTTCCACTCATTAAATTTGTTAGTATTATATTAAAATTAGAACTGGAATCTATAATATCAGAAAAATTACCACTAATGCTTATATTATTTTCTATGTTTGTTAAAGAAGAACTTGCTAATGTGTCATTTAAACTATAATCAATAATATAATTACTTAAATAAGCACTACTATATGGATCACTATTGTCGCTTAAATTATTTAAATAGGTTAAACAAATATTATTTACATTAAAAACATAAGATACATCAGAATCTATAAATAATGGTTTAAAAGGGGCATTAACATTCAAGAAACTTAAATTATTAAAAATTAAAGAACGCGATTCAATATTTGGATAGTCATTACTATAATTTTCACCATATACCCGTAATGAAAATGGTGTATTATTATTAACAATATTATTGATATATATATTGCTGTTGTTGCGTTGAAAAATATAATGTTTGAAATTATTTGTATTATAATCACCGCTTATAGTTAGTGTTGCTACATTAATCCAAGTATTATTACCACAAATATCTATATATATCTTGTCTATAAATGGTAAATTTTGTGTATAATCTAATACATTTGACAATTTGGCAATATTATTATTTGAATGTTTTGATATAATAGAATCATAATTCCATCTTAGTATAATAGAAGAACTAGTAATGCTAATGTTGCTTTTATCAAACTTATATGGTTGTTGTGTGATTATTTCATAAAATGTTTGACTTACATCATTAACGAGCAATGAATATGCTAATTGGTTTATACTAGCATCAAATGTATTATTTGAGGTATTATTTGAGGTATTATTTGAGTTATTATTTGAGTTATTATTTGAGTTATTATTTGATATATTATCTAAGTTATATGCTAATTGGTTTATACTAGCATCAATTGTATCTAACCTATATGCCAATTGATTTATACTAGCATCAGAAATGACTAATTGATTTATACTAGCATCAATTGTATCTAATCTATATGCTAATTGGTTTATACTAGCATCAGAAATGGTTATTTGGTTTATACTAGCATCAATTGTATCTAATCTATATGCTAATTGATTTATACTAGCATCAGAAATGGTTATTTGGTTTATACTAGCATCAATTGTATCTAATCTATATGCTAATTGATTTAAATTAGTATCAATTGTATATGCTAATTGGTTTAAATTAATATCAAATGTATGTGCCAATTGGTTTAAACTAGCATCAAAATTATATGTTAATTGGTTTAAACTAGCATCAGAAATGGTTAATTGGTTTATACTAGCATCAGAAATGGTTATTTGGTTTATACTAGCATCAATTGTATCTAATCTATATGTTAATTGATTTAAATTAGTATCAATTGTATTATTTAATGTATTAAATAATGTGTATGCTAATTGGTTTATACTGGCATCAAAATTATATGTTAATTGATTTAAACTAGCATCAATCGTATTATTTAATGTATTAAATAATGTGTATGCTAATTGGTTTAAACTAGCATCAGAAATGATTAATTGATTTATACTAGTATCTAATCTATATGCTAATTGGTTTAAACTAGCATCAGAAATGATTAATTGGTTTAAACTAGTATCCAATTTGTATGTTAATTGGTTTAAACTAGCATCCAATCTATATGCTAATTGGTTTATACTAGTATCCAATCTATATGCTAATTGGTTTAAACTAGCATCAAATGTATTATTTAATGTATTATTTGATGTATTATTTAATGTATTATTTAATGTTAATACAAATTGGTTTATACTAGTATCTAGTATATTTGCTATTTGCGCTATACTAATATCAAAATTAGCCAATTGGTTTATACTAGCATCAAATCTATTTGCTATTTGAGCTATACTAATATCAAAATTAGCCAATTGATTTATACTAGCATCAAATCTATTTACTAATCGATTTATACTAATATCAGATACATTTATTTGCGTGCTAACAAGATTATTATTTTTACGCCTATAATTTAACATTGTTGTATTACTATTCTATATTAATATAGTATATTAAATTTATTAATGTACTTATTATGCTCTATAAGTCGTATAAAATTTCACACTCTAATTCGATTGATAAATCGCCATTGTTGACATCTAATATTCTGCCATATTCATCATAAATCTTTATATGTAGTTTATTAATATTTGTTGGACCAAAATATATTCTTTTTGGATATAATAGCGTCTTCGTTCCATCTTCTTTTGAATTTGTCATTTTACATAATATATTATTGTCCGTTAATGATTGATATTTGAATGCCGATTCGAAAGCATTAATATGATTGTTTTGATAGTCGTTTATTGATAATAAATAATATTTATTACTAACTCCTCCATCATAACAATTTTCTGCCTCATAACTATTTAATCCTTCGTATTTTTTAACTATATTTTTACCATTTTTAAGTACGCTATTATTTCTAAAACCCATTATCCAACCTAATGTTAGTTGATTTTTGGCAATATTATTTGCCAAATTATAATACATTTCGTTATTTTCAAAGTAATCAAAGTTTAAACTAAAAATTGAACTACTAGCAAAAGAAAATTTAGAATTTATTGGATTATATGAGAGATCTATGCCATATGGTAATTGCTTATTTATTTCTTGAATCAACAAATTTTCGTCATAACCACCATCCATTAGTTCTATTAAACTATTATTTACATAAAAAGAGTTGGAACCAGATTTTTTTGATATAGAGTAAATAGTATATGGAAGTTGATAATTTACTACTTGTATAGATAACACTTTTTTTAAGTTAGTAGGCAAATTTATTATAAAATTTGTTGGACTAGTGCTTTCATAATTATCTCTAAATCGCGTATCAATAGCAATAACTTTTTTATATGTTTTTATAGTTAATGGATTTATTAATCCACTTTTATAATTTACTGAGTAATATTCTTCTTTTTTATTTTCATTATGGTTAATAATATTATGACTGTCTTGAATAATTACGCTATTTTGCTGATTTTCTTCTAGTAATTTATTAATTTTAATAAAACATTGATAAAAAAAATCTACCATTTGTGCTTTATTTTCGCTTAGTTCGTGTAGTTCATTAATATCCGTAGCTCGCAGTTTTTCTATTTTTATTTGTAATTTATTATATAAAATTTCATAACTAAGATCGTTTTTTTGGAGAGAAGTGCTATCAATATTTAATATTTCAAATATTTCTTCGTTACTATAATTTTCAATATTTAAATCCATTATATATCAAAAAATATATATTATTTTTGGTTCAAAACGAAAACTTGTTTTGAAATATTATATTTTAATAATATATTTTAATAATATAAAAATGGTTTGTTATGGTTCGTGTATGTTTGCCTCTGTTTTTTTAATTGCCAATATTTATACTATATTTTCTTGTACTAATGATAATAATAAACAAGAATTTATAAATACATTAACACAAGAGCAAAAAATATTATATGAAAAAATAATTCAAGAGCGCAAAAATATATATTATGGTGGTTTTGTTTTAGGAATTATTTTATCTTTTATTGCTCTTTACTTTGGAGAGAAATACCTATTTTTTATCAATAAAAAAACGAAAGTATCTAATATTCCAAAAATTTGTATGGTTGCCAGTATTACTTTTGTTACTAACTACTTGTTTTATATATTATATCCAAAAACCGACTATATGTTGCTTCATTTAAATGATAAAACACAAATTCAAGGATGGTTAAACATTTACAAAAAAATGCAGTTTAAATTTCATTTGGGATTTGTATTAGGAATTATTGCTATAACTATTTATGCTTATGGTTTTTGTAAGTAATTTTTTTATATAAGAGAGATTTATGATTATTAAAAAATATAAAATATAAACTATAAAATATAAAATATAAAATAATTATTTTTACTAACTTTTAACTAACGTAAATATTTCATTACCACAACTAAACTCATAATTTGTAATTGTTAATCCACATAAATTAAATAAGGTTTTCAATTCATCCACTTTAAAAATATAATAAAATCGCTCATAAATTTTACCATATTTATTCCATAAAACAATATTATTTCCATAATTATTAAAACTACGCCGTGTTTTTGGAGGTTGATTAATCGACCATACAGATAATAATATTTTTCCATTATGTTTTAATAATCTCTTCATTTCTAATAAGGCCTTAAGTCTATGCTCTTTGTTTTCTAAATGATGAAAAACAGCAATACACATTAGCGCATCAGCACTAGCACTAGGTAAAGGAACGCAAGTCATATTTCCACAAAGCACATTCAAATTTTTAGATTTACAGATTTTAACAAAATTTTCGCAATTATCAATTCCAATAAAATTAAGATTTTTAGTGTTATTATTTACCATATTACGTCCATTTCCACACCCAATATCATATACAACAGCATCTTTTCTTAATTGATTTAAAAATTCATTTACCCAATTCCATTTATATAAACGCGTATTATCAAAATGCTCGGCAATTTCTTCATAAATTTCTTTTACTTGTGTTTGTTCAATGCTATTTATGTTTTCCATTTAAATTAATGTTTAATTTACTTAAATTAACTATTAATTTAAAAAAAATTATTTCAATTTTTATAATATTTGTTAATATTTTAGAAAAAAATTGAAATTATTTTGATTTTTTAAATCATTTAATAAAATATTGCTATGGAACTCTTAAATAATGACGCTATTATTCAAACTATTACATGCCCTATTACTTGCTGTGTTATGAAAGATCCTGTTCAAGGCAATGATGGAAATACATATGAACGTAGTGCTATTATTAGTGCTTTAGCAATTAAGCAAGAATCACCTATTACACGCGAGCCTATGAGAGTTTCCGATTTAAAAGTAAATGTAGCACTCAGATTTTTATGTGATAAATACCATCAAACATTGGCAAGTGCGACTACTCAATACACACAAGACCCACCAAGCAAACCTATTATTTTAGACCATAGCATTGCTAAAAGCGATGGCAAATTACTTTTAACATTTAATGTAAATAAAGAGAGTTTCCCCAAAGATTTGAGTGCTGGCCATCTTTCACAAGATATTGTGCTTGTTATTGACCATTCCGGTTCAATGCACTCACAAGTTGAAGCAAAAGACCGAAATGGTCAAAATATGGAAAATGGACTTTCAATTCAAGATATTGTTAATCATTCAGCAAAAACAGTTGTTCAAACATTAGATCAGCATTCCCGTATATGTATTATTAAATTTGACAACTCTATTGATATTGTAACCCCTCTTATGTATGCTTCTGAAACAAATAAAGTTCAAATTATGACTTCTATTGATTCGATTAAACCAGGTGGTCAAACAAATATTTGGGGAGCAATTGAAAAAGCATTACAAATTTTAGACAGTCGCGAAGATAAATCAAGAAATAGCGCCATTTTAATGTTAACAGATGGAATTCCTAATATTTCGCCGGCACAAGGCGAGGTCGAAACATTGAAAAAATTAAGAAAAACCAAGAATTTTACAAATCCAATTTACACATTCGGTTTTGGATATAATTTACAACCAACTTTATTATATAATCTTGCCAAATATTCTAACGGTGGAAACGCACATATTCCTGATGGTAATATGATTGCTACGGTGTTTTGTAATTTTATTGCGACAATATTGTGTAGTGTAGTTATGAATTTACAACTTCATATTACTCCTAAGCAAAATAATAGTTCATCATTTAATAATTTATTGGTCGGTGATTTTGCTTATAATTATGACCCAATTAATCAAAAATACATTTATGATATTGGAACAGTTCAATATCAGCAAGAGCGAAACATTGTTTTAAATTTTGAAGACAAATTGGATTTTACTTATTATTACACATATACTATTGGAGGAAAATTATACACCTCAACACAGCATAGTGTAAATGCTGATTCAATTGCTTATTATGTAAATAATCCTGCTTTAAATAGTCATATTTACAGGGCTACAAGTGTTGAATATATTAGAAAAATGATTAACGCTAATAGGATTAACAATTTATTAAGCACCCAGGCAAGTTATGATGAATTAGTAAAATTATTAGAAGAAAATAGTGACGCGCATAGTCAAGCATTTATAGATGGTCTTCTCAAAAATATTAAGGGAGACTTCGCAAATATTGGACAAGTTAAGTTGGCAATTGACCAAAAATATTTTAGGCGATGGGGTGAGTTTTATTTAGACCAACTTTCGCGCTCACTTAATCAACAAATCAAACCCAATTTTAAAGACGAAGGTTGTATGTTTGGTGGAGAAGTTTTCGAAGCACTTGTAGATAAGTCAAGCGACATTTTTAATAGTCTTGAACCACCAAAACCATCATTGGTTGTTCAACAAAATAGCGGAAACGTATTTTATAGGGGTTTATCCTCATTACCATCAGGACCCATTTCAATGGCTTCTTATAATGATCCACACGGTGGTTGTATTGATTCGTATTGTAAAATTGCTATGTTTGATGGAACGTCCAAATTATTGAAAGATGTGAAAAAATTCGATATTGTTAAATCTATTGATAAAAATAATAAAATTGTTGGGGCAAAAGTATTATGTGTATTAGAAACACTTATTGAATCTGGTTATAGGGATTATGTAAGCGTAAATGGAATATTAATTACTCCATGGCATCCTATTAAATATGGATTATATGGAAAAGAGGAAACTTGGTGTTTTCCTGGTGAATTATTTAGCACATATAGTTATCCCTCATCGAGTATGATTACATTGGTATTAGAAGATCATCATGTTATGTTTATTGGTGGTTTAAAATGTATTACATTAGGACATAATTTTACTAATCATTCAAAATTAATTCACCCGTATTATGGAACAAATAAAGTTATTGAAACTTTAATGTATTATTTTCCAGAAGACTACGCACAAGGCAAAATTAGCGTAAAAGATACGCATATAAATTATAAGATGTCGGGCAATATTACGGAATCAGTTGTTTATCATTGTCAACCCGCATGTGTTTGTTAGTTATAAGTATTATTATACAACAGTAACCGATTTTCGTGATTTTCGTGATTTAAGTGTTTTAAATTTGTCATAAATCGTTCTAAACTTGCTAGCATAGCTTCTTTGTGAAGTTAATTTAGGAACCTTTAATATAACAGTGCCAATAACTGGCATATGATCTGAGTATAATCTTTTGTCAGTTTTATGATTCGTTGGTATAGTTATTGGAATTCTAATATTTTCTACATTTTCCGATAATATGTAATCACCAGTATCAGTTAAATGTTTATACTCTTTATGACTCTGTTCGTGCCAACAGCACGAATTTAATATAGTTTTTGCTTCTTGTTCCATTAATCCGTGCGACAATGCCTTATTTTTTATTATTAAAGGGTTTTCTTTTGATATTAATGTTTTAGAATCATTGGTATCCGCTAAAATAATAATAGGTCCATTTGATGAAATATGCATACTAATAATTTTACTTATATTACTTACGTCGCCTTTGTTATTTAACCATGGAAAATGTGCAACAATAAGGTTAATATCCATAGTAGTATTAATTATACAACAAGTTCTAGCATCACATTCGCCATCATCATCTGGTTCCGCAAGATTAATTGTTTTACTTGAAACCATTGTTCCGAGCAAACCAGTATTCCATAAAATAGCACAACCGGAATATGCCTTTGCTTTGCTGTTCCAAGTAGCACCTCTATACCAACCTTGTAATCCTGTTTTTTTACGTATTTTTGTAACTAATTCGGGGTCGGCTACTTCTTGAATACCAATTACATCAAAGTTTATTTCTTTATGTAATTCTTCTATTTTATTTAATGCCTCTCCATAACAATTTCTATTTAAAGAATTACATCTTCTTACAAAATCTTCTTCAGAACCAGCCAGTTTATTTTCTTGCGAAGCCCATGATAAATTGTATGTTAAAGCTTGAACGGATAAATTAACGCCTCCTTTTTGAATATATTTTGCTAATTTGTTTTTTTGTGTCTTTTTTTTGTTTATTTTGTTTCTCATTATAGTATTATACTATATTTATAATATAATTTTTAGAAAGAATATATCATTAATAGCCCAAAATAGAAAGTTAAGACTCCTAAAAATACTATATTGGTATTTGAAAAAGTATTTATTAAAACATTAGATACAACTAATGTTGATATTAACATTAGTGCGTCAACAAGTAATATTTTTTTCCCATATTCTTTCGCATAATCCTTGAAAAATTGAAGTATTTTACTGCCTTTAGTATTAACATTATTTAAAAATAGCGCAAAAGAAGTATCGTGTATTAAACCAATAATAACAACATAAACAAATTGTAAATAATAATTAGTAGTTAATAATGTAGCTAAAAACGTTCCAATAACTAATGATGCTATGTCCATAGTATATGCTCCAATTGTAAATTGACTGTACCATTGTCTTATTGTTTTTCCACTTTTTTTATTAAATAATAAAATATAACCTACAATAGTATCCACTATTATAGCACCAACTGCTAATGTTATAATATTATGATAGTTCATAGTATATAAAATTATAATATTTTATAATTTCATAATTTCATAATTTCATAATTTCATAATTTCATAATTTCATAATTTCATAATTTCATAATTTTATAATTTTATAATATATACTTTATATATAAAATGCCAAGAAAATCCAGAAGAAGAAATAGAAGAAATAGAAGAGTTAGCAGTACTAAGAGAATTAGAGGAACTAGAAGAGTTAACAGAGTTAGAAGATTTAGAATAAGTAGAGGAGGAGGTTTCTTCACTACGTTAACCGAAAAAGCAACAGGTCTAGCACAAACTGTTGGTAATCAAGCAACAGGTCTAGCACAAACTGTTGGTACTCAAGCAACAGGTCTAGCAGGTAATCTTAAAGGTCTAGCAGGTAATCTTAAAGGTCAAGCAAGTGAGTATGCTACACAAGCACAAACTAAAGCAAGTGACGTTGCTTCACGAGTATCTAAAGCAGCTTCAAGCGCCGCGACATTAGGTATGAAAGAGGTAGGACATGAGATGAATCACTAACTAACAAACAACCAACGTTTATAAATAAAAATCATTAAGGTCTAGATAACATAAATGCGTGCTGTCTCATTAATTTAGGTTCTGAAAAATCAATACTTCTAGTACAAGCTACATTATCCAAATTTACTTCATTTTTTATATTATAATCATTATTATTATTATAATTATAATTATTATTATTATTTAAAATAATTGCCTCTAATTTAGTAAATTTTTCTTGTAACTCAATTATTTGTTTTTCCAACATAGTAATTTTATTTTCAAGATTGTTTTCACTAATCATAAATTATATAGTTATATAGTTATAATTTATTAAAATATATTTATGTTATAATTTTATAATGTCATTAACAAATAATTTATTAAATACACAGCCCAGTATAATAAATATAAATCTCTCAAATAGTGATCTAAAAAAATTAGAAATCATTAATAGCACTATGTCAGCAAATATTGAAATAATGAATAAAAGGGTTGATTTTTTAATCTTAAAACTAATAAACTTATTTGTTTTTTTGTTTAAAAATAACGAAAATGAGTTATTACCATTTAACCCTGCTTATAAGTTAAAATAAACTAATAAACTAATAAACTAATAAACTAATAAACTAATAAACTAATAAACTAATAAAATGATTTTTATATATTTATAAAAATTATTTAAAACCATAATATTGTAAATAATCATAATATTATGGTTGCTATTGGTATTGATTTAGGCACAACATATTCTTGTGTAGGTGTGTGGAAAGATGGTCAATGTGAAATTATTGCTAACGATCAAGGATTAAGAACAACACCATCATATGTTGCTTTCACAGATAGCGAGCGCCTAGTTGGAAATGCAGCAAAAAATCAAGCATCTCAAAACCCAGAAAACACAATTTTTGACGCAAAACGACTTATTGGGCGTATTTATAGCGATCAAAGCACACAAAACGATATTAAACATTTTCCATTTAAAGTGATTGATAAAAACAATAAACCCATTATTCAAGCAACCTATAAAGGCGAACTAAAAGATTTCCAACCAGAAGAAATTTCATCCATGATCTTAGTAAAAATGAAAGAAACTGCCGAAGCATATTTAGGTAAAACAGTTGACAGTGCTGTTATTACTGTTCCGGCATATTTTAATGATGCTCAGCGACAATCAACAAAAGATGCGGGAGCAATTGCCGGATTGAATGTATTACGAATTATTAACGAACCAACAGCAGCAGCAATTGCGTATGGTCTAGAACAAACAAAGGACAGCATTGAAAAACACATCTTGATTTATGATTTAGGTGGTGGCACTTTTGATGTAACGCTATTAAGCATTGAAGATGGGGTTTTTGAAGTAAAAGCAACTGCGGGTGATACGCGTCTTGGAGGAGAAGATTTTGATACACGTCTTGTTCAGCACTTTGTTCAAGAATTTAAGCGAAAACATAAAAAAGATTTAAGTGAAAGCAAGAGGGCAATCAGTCGTCTTAAGAGTGCGTGTGAAACTTTGAAAAAGACGCTTTCGGCATCTACACAAGCAACATTAGAAGTGGATAGTTTATTTGAGGGAATTGATTTTTCAAGCACAATGAATCGTGCTCGTTTTGAAGAATTATGTGGCGATCTTTTCAGGAAAACATTTGAACCTGTAGAGCAAGTTTTAAAAGACAGTAAAATTAGCAAATCACAAATTCATGAAGTAGTTTTAGTGGGCGGATCTACTCGTATTCCTAAAATTCAAAATCAATTAACCGAGTTTTTTAATGGTAAAACATTAAATAAATCTATTAATCCAGACGAAGCGGTTGCTTATGGTGCTGCCGTTCAAGCAGCATTACTTTCTGGTGTTAAAGATAGTAAAATTGATGATTTATTACTTCTTGATGTTGCTCCATTATCGCTTGGTGTAGAAACAAGCGGTGGTGTAATGACTAAAATTATTGAGCGCAATAGCACTATTCCTACAAAGAAATCACAAACATTTAGCACATATGCTGATAATCAACCAGCAGTTACAGTTCAAGTATTTGAGGGAGAACGTCAATTTACTAAAGATAATAATAAATTAGGCGAATTTACATTAAAAGGAATTCCACCAATGCCTCGTGGTGCTCCACAAATTGAAATTAGTTATGATTTAGATGCTAACGGTATTTTAACTGTTTCAGCTTGTGAAAAATCTAGTGGTAAATCAGATAGTATTACAGTAACAAATGACAAAGGGCGCTTAAGCAAAGAAGATATTGACAAGATGTTGGCAGATGCCGAACGATTTAAAGAAGACGATATAAAGGCAAAACAAACAATTGAAGCACGCAATAATTTTGAAAATCTTGTATATCAATTTAAGGGGACATTAAGCGATGAAAAAATAGCATCGCAAATTGACGAATCGTTAAAAGAACAATTAACAAGTATTATAGACGAAAATGTTAAATGGTTAGAACATAATCAAAATGCTTCAAAGGAAGAATGTGACTATAGATTAAAAAATTTCCAAGAAGCAATGAAACCTTTACAAGAGAAGATGATGTCGGGTCAAGGAATACCACAAGATTTTGCTAAAGATCCAGACATTGCTGACGTAGATTAAACCATAGTTTATAAATATTTGAATAAAAAAATTGAAATTAAAATAAAAATAATTAAACTAATTATATTAAATATACTCATAATTAATATAATTAATATATAATCGTATGAAAAGAATTAAATCGGCACCGGCAAATATTGCTGAAATGGTTAATAGAAAAAAACCGAGTTTAGAAAAAAAGCCCGAAAAAATTGTGGTATTTATTTCTCAAAAAAAACAAGAACAACCCTTGGTTCCTTTAAAACATCAAATAATTATTGAGAGAACCTTTAATACTATTATGATTGATTATATTAATGATAAACAAATAATTAATAATAACGATGAAGAAGCGTTCATATTAAGTATTTTATATTATTATTTTTGCGAAAAAGTATTTACAAAAAACAATTTGCGCGAATTTGTTTTATTTATTGCCCAATTATGTATTAAATATATTTTTACACACTCATTACACGAATTATTTATTAATAATAAAGATATAATTTTTAATAATATAAATATATTGCTTCTTGGAGATATAAAGTAAATTAATTGTAATAGTTTATTATAATAGTTTATTATAATAGTTTATAAATTTCTTCTTTTAAATCCTCTATTTTTGGTTTTGGTAATGAATCATAATCAATAATTATTTTACTATCTGAATAATAATTATAATAAGGTTGTGCTGGAACAACTGTTAATGGATAAGGCCAATGACTAGTAGTATATCTTTCTACAAAATATTCGCGTCTTAATGCGCGCTGTCTTATATCGTTTTTTATATCATTTTTAGGTAAATAACATAAATACTGAACTAGACGTTCTTCATTACAATTTAAATCTCCACAACTATTTTGATGAAATGTTCTGGAATCCCAAACAACTAAATCACCGGCGCAAACTTTAACATACACTTTTTTATTTTCTAAGTTACTTACATAGTTTTTATCTAAAATACACCAATCTCTTGGCGCATCAATATTTAAAGTTTTAAAATAATGTTGATGAAGTAAATGACTTCCTTTGTATATTATTAATGTGCGTTCGCTATTATTAGTTAAACTTAAAAAGGATTGAAGGCAATGGCGACCTTTTTTATATGAGGATTGATCGGTATGTGTCCAATAAACATCATCCCCTCTATAATCACTTGGATAATAACAGCACCCATCAAAACTAGTAACTAGTTCGTCTGTATTCCATAATTGCTTAAAAATATTTACTATTTTTGGATTTGTTCGTGCTAACCAATTAAACCGCTGATGACCAATCTCAAAATATTTAAAAATACCATTTCCATGAATTAACGGATGTAATTCTTCTACACCTTTGGTATTTTTATACCAATTAAAAAATTCACTCTTATATTCTTCTATTTCTTCATTATTATATACATTGCGAATTATTGTATAACCATTTTCCTCTAATTCTTTAATATTTGTTTCTAATGCTTCTGCTAATTCTTTTTTTTGTATTGTTTCTGTCTTTGTTTCTAATAATTGCTCTTGTAATTCTTGTTTTTTTGTTTGTGCTGTTGTTTGTGTTTGTGCTTGTATTTCTAACTTTTCGGTATATTTAAATGCTACTAAATATTTTAATATTTTTTTTTTTACATCTGAAAACATTTTCTTTGCTTATATTGCTTATATTAGTATTAAATGTTTAATATAATATTAATAATTATTTAAACGCAGTTTAAATAAACAATAAACAATAAACAATAAACAATAAACAATTTATTTTAAAATAGTTTCAATAATTTCTTGGGGTAATTTGCCTAACACATTGAGCATTAAGTTATTATAAATATTACATAAATGGCTGTATCTCTTTTCAGAACTATAAGTCTCAATAAATCTTATTTCTAAATATTCATAAATTACTGAATTTATAGTTGCTGCTGGAGACCACATATTTTTACATGTAATAGAATTACAACAATAACAATCATTTTTACTTAGATCAATAAAAATAGGTTGTAAAGAATATAAATTGTTAAAAAAAAATTTATATATATTCTTATTTCTTGCTTGTATTTTATTGCCAACATTAATTAAATATTTATAATATGAAATTTCATTATTTAGCAAATCATTATTAACATTGGAATCATAACTTATTACACTATATGGTTTAAATGGATAATATTCGGGAAATTTAAGTTCTAAAAGTTTTTTATTTTTTCTATTTTTTATTAATACAAAATATTCGTCCTTAGTACTATTATTGTTTGTATTTACGCTAATAATAGTTAAATTAAGATTTCCTAAGAATGCTAGCAAATTATGTGAAAAAATATGTGAGCAATACATTTTTTCATTGAAATTTTTGATTTCTTTATTTATTCTTTTTAAAGAACTTGGAGACATTATGTGCTATAGTATAGTTAATAAGCAATATTATTATTTAATTTTTATATTTAATTTTTATACATAGTTTTATACATAGACAATTGTTATATAACACAGCACTAGAAACATTTTTTACCTTTTGCTAGTTTTCCTTTTTATGGTTTTCCTTTTTTTAGTTTTCCTTTTTTTGTTAATTTTCCTTTTTTTAATAGTTTTTCTTCTTATTCTTTTACCTGCTCCGGTTTCTTCAACAGATTGATCTGTTTTAGAACTCTTCCGTGAAGGTTGAGGATCTTCTGTTGCTTCGCTTGGATCTTGAGAGGCTCTCTTACTAGGCGCCCGAGCAACTGGTGCTTCGGGTATAGATTGCTCTGGTACTGCTGGTGCGGGCACAAGTTGCTCTGGTGCTGGTTGTCCGGGCCTCCTAAATGTATCATCTTTAACTATTGTTTTATTCCAAAACTCAATAAATTTATTATAAAAAAAATTATGTAATTTATGTAAATCCACAGGGGCATTTGGTTTCAGTCTATCATCACTTACAACAAAATCTTCTTCGTCTTCTATAAAATTACCAGGAGAATCATCTGCTGTCTTAAATTTTTTATAGGGTTTGTTTTTAAAGCTAGTTGTAGTTCTATTAGCTAATCTTTCTATTTTATAATGAAATGCGCCAGTTCCTTGACTGCCTTCTGAACTTTTACTATAATAACCACAAGATGCTGTCCGTGTGCCTGGTTTTTTATAATATTTTGGAGCTTTTGGATGAATAGAAATATGAAATAACAGATCTTTATCTGGTGTATTTAGACTAACAAAACCGGTAATATCATTACATACAGTTTCATTCTTCCCTCTTTCGGACACCGCACACAATATATCATCATCACTTTCAAAGCCATACAACCTTTTTATTTTTTGTTTCATATCTTCATTTTTTTTCAATTCGCTATTTAATATCTCAACAAATTTTTCCATCTTTTTATCAAATGCTTGGGATAATTCTTTCTCATCAATAAGTTGAAATAATATTGCCTCACCATCTTGTAGTGTGTGACAGCTATCTATTTGCGCAGGCTTGGCTGCGCAATTCTTGGAGTCTCCAGGGTTTTCAGAATCAAAAACACGAACAGCACATATAAACGAGACATCATTACAATAATCATTAATTCTATTATAAGGTTCATTTGGCGTTGAGGCGGCTTGCTTTGCTTTTTTGGGCATTATATATATATATATATATAACTTTATAAATTATTTTTTATTATGTGCTCTTTCAATAGATATTTAAATGTTTGTTTGCCATATTGATTTATTTTAGCAAACTAAATACTAAATAATAAATAATAAATAATAAATAATAAATAATAAATAATAAATAATAAATAATAAATAATAAATAATATATAAAATTATATTAATAAGTATTTTACTAATACATTTAATATATGGATAGAAATACGTGTCTAAATATTTTAGAATTACAAGATAATGCTTCGCCAGAAGAAGTCAAAAAAGCATATAAAAAAATGGCATTAAAATATCATCCTGATAGGCAAGAACAAAGTTTAAGCGACCAAGAAAAAAAACAAGCCGAAGAAAAATTCAAACAAATATCAGAAGCCTATGAATTATTGATGAACCCAGAAAAATTCAATAATTTTAATAATGGTCCTCCGGGGTTTCCAGGAGGTTTCGTTGATCCGAGTGAATTATTTAATCATATTTTTAGAGATATGAACATAAATCAAGGCAATCCTTTTTCAAATATGCCTGGATTTCCAGTAAATTTTAATAATCCAGGATTTAATAACAATGTAATGCGTTCGTCATCTATTTTTTTTATAAACGGACAAAGAATTGAGAAAGTTAGTGAAAATATTAACGGTGTTATACACGAACACACAATAATTGGAGAAAATATGCCAAATATGCCAAATATGTTCCAAAATATTAGATTTAATTTTCAATAAATGAATAAAAAAAATTGATTAGTTTATTTTTATGTTTTTAATATTATAAACCTATAAATAATGGCTTTGCGTAATATTTTGAATACTTATGTTCCTTTGCGTGCTTCTATTGAGAACAAAGACAATGGAAAAGCAAAAATCGGTTGTGTAGCGTTCTCACCTAAGTTAAAGTATCAGTGTGTTTTATGCGTTTGGAGTTAATCAATATAATATGAATAATAAAGCATGTAAAGAAAATAATGATTGCGTTCATGCCGAAGTTGATTGTGTAAGTCGGTTAAAAAAATCAGAAAAAATTAATCCTATAAGTCTTATTGTGTTTCGCACAAATAACAGCGGCACTAAACTTATGAACGCAAAACCTTGCGCAAATTGTATAAAGACTATAAATTTTACATTAAAATCCAAAAATTTTAGATTAAAAAAATTGTGTTATAGTGATGAAAATGGAGAAATATGTGTGTTATGCTTATGAGTAGGATTTTAAATATTACTTGTAAATTTTTTTTTATGTTTTTATATGTGAATAAATCTGAAATAAAAAATATAAAAATGATTTAAAATTAAAAATATAATCTTTTATAATAGTATATTATAATGGATATACTGGAAACATTAGTTGTGGTTGATTCAAACTCTTATAATGATATATTAAGCACATATGATGATATAAAAGAAATATATGATAATACAAGTGAAGATGTTATTTCTCTTTTTATAACCAGTCTTGAAGATAAAGTCATTATTGACACGGACACTTTAAATTACATTGTATGCCTTTTACAAAACATATATGCTAATAGTTTAGCATTATTATTTATTGCGAGTTGCTTAGGTTCAGTATATATATGTTCATATAGGCGCAAAAGAGATTTTGTTATGCTTAATAATGTGGAACCAAAATTATTGAAAGGAGAGATTATTGAAAAAGTATGATTATAAAAAGTATAGCATTTTAATAATTAATAGTTTAATATTAATTATTAATATTAAGAAAAAAGAAGAAAGAAGAAAGAAAAAATAAAAAATTTTATTATTTACATGCTTTACAAGGCGTGATTCACAACACGACCAAGTCAAATCCCTCTTCCACGCTTGGATTTTCAAAATGCTTCGTATAGACGCTGTAAGCAATTTTTGGAACTTGCTCATCGGGATCCCTTTCTTTGTTGCGCTTATATGATATTTCCAAAGAAGTAGACATATGGACGCATACCACTTTCAAGTTATGCTTTTTAGCAAATTCAATGTATTCGCTCCGCTTTTTACAAGAACTGTTTGTGGCATCAAACACGACAGACTTTCCCTCTTTAATGCTTGGCAACGCAGCTTTAATCATTTTTGGGGAAGTTTTATGCACATCTCCTTGAATTAACACAAACTGCTCATTTTCACAAATCTTTTTAGCAATAGTGCTTTTGCCTGACCCTGGATAACCAACCATAATAACGACTTGTTTGGAATCAGACAAATTAAGTTGGGGAATTTCCAACACTGCATCCTCTTGCTTAGCAGCAAACATCTTCTCCGGACTTTGACACTTAAATCCGATGTTTTGCGCAAACATTTTATCACTATCTGCCCAATCCCCCTTGCCTCCAAGCGCATCTCCCACGAAGAAAGATTGTTCTTTATCAACTTTGGCACTTCCAACCAATACATCATACAAGATGGGGTTTGGTTTGTAATCGCACTTGTCGCTTGCGACCACAATGAAAATGGGAATTTTGAGAGTTTGCATGACATACTGAATTTGAATAACCTTCCACGATTTGGACTGATTTGTAAAAATCACAATACTGAAGCCTTCATCGTTTAAACGCTTAAGTTCATCTGGAATGTTTGGATACAACCATTTCCAATCTTCAACATCGGAAGGCATGGTTTTGCCATCTTTTGGGCACACAAGAGTATGATCGTAATCAAATGCGGCAATCTTTGCTTTGAGTTGCGCCTTATTGAGATTGTAAATAGTTGGTGCCATTTTTTCTAGACTATTAGTTAATAGAAAAAAATGGTTATCAATTTTTTTTAACTATACAATAAATATGCTTTATATATTATATATATATGCTTTACAACGAATCGCCACTTGGATAAAACTGAAACTCAATAGGCGTGTCTCTCAAAATATTCCGCGCATTATCGCAATCATTTAATGTCCAACATAAAGAATTTGCCAAAGTTAGGCATTGATGTCTTAGTAACCATCGACTATCAGGTGTCAAACAATCATTGTAATATGTTTCACAATCAATAGCTTCATCATAACTCTCGGCTAATTTCTTTGCTTCATGTAATAGTTCATTAATACGCAATAATTTAGTTAATACTGGAACAACCTGCTTTTCGTGAGCATTATGTAATTCGTTATGTTTATGCTTTTCACGATGAGCTTTCTCAGTAGCCCACTCTGATTCAAGACGTTGTTGCTCTTCAGAGCTTAACTTTTCATATTCAAGTTTTTTCTTTTCTTGCTCTAAATCTGCTTTTTCCATTGCCAGTGTTTGCCTATACGACCATTTAAACGTTTGAAAAGTGCTCATTGTCTTATATTGTTTAAAAATAAACATAAAAACAAAAATAAAAAAGAATTCAATTTTTTTGTTAAAAAAAATAGAAAAAATTAAAAATTAAAAATAAAAAATTAAAAATTAAAAATAAAAAATAAAAAATTAAAAAATAAAAAATAAAAAATAAAAAATAAAAAATAAAAATAAAAAATAAAAATAAAAAATAAAAAATAAAAAATAAAAAATAAAAAAAACACAATATGCTCCCTAACCAAACACCCTTTATAAGCTTCTAGTTTTTGGGTCCTACGCGTGTGATACTCTCTAAACTACTCCTCATATGCGGAACCTGTTCGCATGCCGAACCCAGACAATGGACAATGCTGTTGCTATGCCATCGCAGACGCTGTAATTGCTCTTCAAAGTGCGCAAGCTCTTGAGAACGCTGTGGCGAGCAGTCATGCTGTGTTGTGGCATATGCCTGTGCTCGTAACAATGCGTCATCTACATTACTTCTGCATGCTTTTGCGCACTCTGCTGTTTCACGAAGAAGTTGCTCGAGTTTTGTTACACTTGCCGGCATAGGCTGGAGCAACTGAAGCTTACGCGACCACTCATTATAGTCCCCTTCCACTTTTCGCCGTGGCCTGTCAAAGCTCAACTTCACACACTTCCATACATGCTTTTTCTCCACCTTGACTCCTTCAACATACTGATAAAATGGCACGTCTAAGAACACCTGATGCCCATCATTCAACTTTGAACGCATGTCAAGTGCTTGATCCGTCGTACATACCAATGTCACCTCGAGCTTGTAAAACTGCATTCCGTTTATAACCATTGGAAAGAATCCGATGGAGCGAACGCAGTCTTTTCCGTAGGCTGCTTCAAACGCCTGCTCCACGAACTTGTAGTCCATGAACTTGAAGAGGCGGATGCGAGGAACGCAAATATCAATAAAAATGTTCATCGCTGCGCTTTATGATCTGAGGACATAACATATATTAAAAATAAAGCTAATCAATTTTTTTATACTATACAAAAAATTGATTGAATTTTTAAGAAACATAAACAACATTTGGAGTTTTTTCCCAATCTTTATATTCAATTGCTTTTGTTGTTGATTTGGGTAATGCTAATAAACGCTTAAGTGCTTCCAATCTTTTTTCTGTTGGATTTAAAGAGGGGCACTCTTTTTGAATTTGTCGCGATAAGTGCTTCCATCTCCATTCAAATTTTAATGCTTCATTATAATTTGGAAAATTCTCTACATAGCAATAATAACTCCATGTTTCGCCCTTGGCAACTTTCATAGATGTAGCATGTGCTCCACCAACAATCAATTTATTATGTTGTCTTATACGCCTGTCTAAATCGACTGTTGCCCCAATGTATGTTGAACCATGTGTTGATTTTATAAAATATACATAACTCATAACTATAGTTATTGTTTATTATAATTTAAAATTATTTATTGTTTATTATTGTTTATTATTGTTTATTATAATTTCCGCTTTTTTCTTGAGACTTTATTATACCTCTTATTTGAGACTTTATTATATTTCTTTCTTGAGACTTTATTATATTTCTTTTTAGTATATTTTATTTTTCGATTCTTTCTACCGCTCGCCACTCGTGTTCCTGTTGTCTCTCCTTGTTTAATCCGCTCCGAATATGGTATTTCTGTCTTTGATGCTGATGCTGATTCTGATGTTTTGCTCCGCGTAATTACCCGATCTCTTGCTGGTGCTGGTAGTTCTCTTGCTGGTGCTGGTGCTGGTGGTTCTCTTGCTGGTGCTGGTGGTTCTCTTGCTGCCCGTGTCCGTTCATTGAGCAAGTCTGTGAAGCTTCTTCGT
>Ga0207938_1000012_pt1 | contig 26676 bp, 25 predicted proteins | sample LakMenEpi15Mar12_FD_150671 | JGI IMG/M metagenome (GOLD analysis project Ga0207938, IMG submission 150671) | Freshwater microbial communities from Lake Mendota, WI - 05MAR2012 deep hole epilimnion (SPAdes) | ecosystem: Environmental > Aquatic > Freshwater > Lake > Epilimnion/Euphotic zone ...
ACATATTATATATAATAAACAAATAAAAAACAAATAAAAACAAATAAAAACAAATAAAAACAAATAAAAACAAATAAAAACAAATAAAAACAAATAAAAACAAATAAAAACAAATAAAAAAAATTGAAATAATTTATTATCAAAAATTAATTTATTAAGTTATAAAAACCACTTTAATATTATATGACACAAATTAACAATAATCAATCATATGCGGCAACAACGCTAAATATGTATAATACTAAAACCAATACTAATACTAATGCTAATGAAAAATTAAAATCATTAGATAGTTATTTAAAGAATGGATATTCATTAATTAAAAGAAATCCAATTACAAAAAAAGTAGAAATCACATTCTCAAATAACTATGAATCAAAAAAAAAAGAATTAGAAAACCAAAACTATAACAAAGTATTAGCATCAATGATTAACAATTGGAACAATTATAGAGATGAATTAAATAATCTTTTAGGAGACATTTCTCCTTATTATAATTATAAAGAAACATTACAAAAAATGATAGATGAAGACAATTATATTTTAGAAGAATTACATAAGCAAAAGCACAAACAAAATAATGATAATACTAACGATAACGATAGTGAATATGCTTCTGAAAACGAGGACCCAAAATATTTATTATATTAAAAATTATTTCAATAAATATTTCAATAAATATTTCAATAAATATTTATGATAAAAGTATTTTTTTTAATTATTTTTTACTATAATACACATATGGCAACAGACTTACAATCGTTTGAAAACGATATTAACTATTTTACCAATAATTTTTGTAAATTCAAATTATTAATATTATTTGTTGAAAATGATAACCTAACCAGTATTGTAAAAAAAAATATAAATATAAAAAACAACTATTTATCAAACAAAGAATTAATTCAATATATACAAAATATAAAAGAACTAAACACAAACAACTATAAAATTAAATATTTATTAAACTTTACAATCGAAAAATCTATAGATGAACTTGAACAATTATATAACAACAACATATTGTTTAAATCTAATACTTATCAACTTAAACCAATAACAAATATTAAGTCTTTAAATATTACATTAAATCAAACAAATGAAGCAAATCAACTATTTACAAATAGTAACACATTAATTATAATAGCAAAAAAATAACAAACAAACAAAAACAAAATAAAACAAACAAAATATAGTTAAATAAATATAAAAATTATACTATTATTATAAATAATATATGGATCAAAATTTTATCACAAATTTTGTAAATAATTCAATAAACAATTCAATATATCAAAACAATGACATATGCCTTAATAATATATCAAGTCATATAATTGATATTTCGTTTGCCACATTAAATTATCCATATTATCCATCATTAGTCATGCTAGCATCAAATATGTTTAGACCAATCAATAATGATTATATATTAGAAGATACATCAATCAACAATACTGAGTCAAATTCCTCTCCATATTCCTCTCCATATTCCTCAAGTTATTTACAAAATAGTATTTTTAACAGCACAACATTAAATAACATAATAAACGACTCATCATATATAACAATAGTATCAACCAATAACAATTATAATAATGTGTATTACCCAAGAGCAGTTTCAGTGAGAGATCTATTAAGAACTTTATTTATGAATTATGATGAAGAAGACGAAAACAATACATTTGTAGAAACTTTTATTAACAGCACATTTGAAACCAAAGAAAAATTTAAAAAAGTAATTTCAGATAATGAATTAGAAAAATTAAAACCGCAAAAGTTCAATAAAATTAATGAAACCACAACAAATATTGAATGCCCTATATTATGTTATAATTTTGAAGAAAATGAAGAAATAATAAAATTACCATGTAATCATAACTATAACTGTTATGCTATTTTAAAGTGGTTATCAGAAGAATCAAACACATGTCCTGTTTGTAGGCATGAATTTGATTATAAAGAAATAAATATTGATAATAAAAGACACGAGCACACAGACTCAAGCACCGAAAATGTAGGGACACAAAATTTAGAAACTACAAGTATCCATAACCTATTTAGCAATGAAGAAATATTAATGCAAGAAATTTTATTAAACAGTTATTCGAATTCAAATGTGTAATTTAACAAATTCAAACATCGTTTTATTAAGCAACAAATTAAAATTCAAAAAAGCAAATTTCGTATTAAATACAACTTCAATACTAATTGATTTAGACTTCAAAAATTTAGTAAAAGCAATAACAAAATCAGCACTATAATTAGCATCATCAGTTATTTCAACAGTTTTAATATAATTTATTATAAACATATAAATATTATATACTTCATTAATTTTTAAACGCATATTAGGATCGGGATATAAAACCTTTTTATATAATTGTATAAAAAAATCAAAAAATAGTTTCAAATTTTTATTCTCAGTTGTGTCAATAGTTTCTAAAAAAAAACTACTGTTAAAATATATATAAAATAGATCAATAGTTAAACTATATAAATCATTAAACGCATAAACAAAATCCAACAAATACTTAACAATACTAGTATATGTTGGGTAATCCGTTTTATTATAAAACTGATAATAAAATTGCTGTAATGCTTTCTTATATTCGCTTAATTCATCGTCAGTAAAAAATTCTCTAATTTCCTTATTATTAACAATAGAATAATACGCATCATCAATAAAGAAATCAATATTGGTTTTAGTCAATAAGTTTTCAGCATCATTAGTATCAACAATAGAATAAAAATCGTCAGAAACATTATAAACACAAAAACACAAAAATCTTTTTTCAATATTTATATGATAATGGTCTAATCTAAAATCAAAAATAAACTTTTTTAAATAATAAAAATCTATAGTAGTCTTATTTAATTTATAGCAATTATTTATTAAAAAAGACAACCCAAAATCTATAATAACAGGTTTATTGGTTTTCAAGTTTATTAATATATTATTAACGTGTAAGTCATTATGAATAATTTTATATTTATTTAATAAAGATAAAGCAGTTAATAAATATGAAAAATTATTTAACACACTAATAACAAAATTAATATTACTAGTACTAGCACCAATACTAGTACCAATATCAACAGAACTAGCACCATAATAGTCTTTCAATGTTTTATTTTTAATAAAATAACTATACATCAAAAAATATTCATTATTAACGTGTGATTTTAATGTATCTTCTTTAGTTTGTGTAGTTTCTATAGTTTCTGTATCTTCTATAGTTTCTGTAGTTTCTGTATAATACAAAGCATTAGCATTATCATTAGCATTAGCATTACTACTATTGTAGTCTTCAAAAAGAACACTACATTTTTTCAAATCTAAATTTGATTTTTCCACAATATCAAAGGTAATAATACACGCTTTTATAATTGAACCAAAAAAATGTTTAAAATTTTTAATATGTTTTTTTATATAAAGTCCAATTTTTTTTTCATTTTTACTATAAAAATTAATTTCTTGAACTTTTGTAACTGTTTTTTTTGTATTTTTCTTCCCTTTACAATCAATGCCAGGATAATAAACACATCCATAACTTCCTTCACCTAAAAAATCACTAGCAGTTTTGACATCAGATATTAAATCCATTGTATGCTATATTATAATAAGAAATTACTATAATATAATTTAAAATACATAAAAAATTACATAATTAATTAATTAATTAATCTAAAATGTAGTGTTATTACATATATTTATGTCATCACCAAACACACCAAACATACAAAACACACCAAACACACCAAACACACCAAAAACATTTTTATATATGTTATATAATGAAATCAATTACGATTCTTTATGTAAAGAGTACTATAATATATTAACATTAAATAAACAACCAGAAGGACCATTAAAAGAACATACAAAAACTATAAACATAACTATACCATCAACAAACCAAATATATAATAAACAATGCACAATTGCTATTTTAAACAGTATATTCAATAATCATAGAAGCAACAATAAATATAGTAAATATAGTAATTTATTAGTGTTAGAAGATTTAAATGACCTCACAGAATTTTTAATAAACAATAACTACACAATAGACAACTCTATAACAAAAATATATAACAATACTAATACCAATATTAATATTAATTCAAAAAAATTAATATATTCATTCAAAATTACATTATAATTAAAATTGATTATTAAATATTTAATAATAGTTAATAATATTTAATAATATTTATTAATATTTATTAATATAGTTATTATGGAAGATGAATCAATAGAAAGCATTATTCAAGATCTAAAATCAAAAAAAAATACTATCAAAGATTATATTGAGTCTTTAAATCCATTACAATACAAAGCATTACAAATTTCTATTAGAGAACTGGAATCATCATTTTCCTTAGAAAAATCAATTGGATATATTAATTCACTCAATTCCATAAACCATAAAAATACTTAAACTAATAAATCCTAATATTAAAGCAATAATTTTCTGAAAATTATATTTTTCATTATATATCATGTATCCCATAATAAATAAAACAATAAAATACACTAAATGCCATATTATATTTAAAACTATTAAACTTCCATATGGCAACAACTTATATATACTGAACCCAAGCAATGTATACATAGCCAATCCAATTGCCAAGTAAATATTATTATATGCCCCATTTTGTCCATTTTTTTCAATTTGTTTAAATAAATATTGAGAGACAATAGAGAAAAAAGTAATTAAAAATAAATACAAGTAAAAATAAATATCAACCTTTAAATAATTGTTTTTCATAATGTAGTTATTACATTATGAAAATATAATTTATTAATTTTTAGAAGACATAGCAACCTTGTTTTTAAAACTTTTAAAACTAATATTGTTATAATCATTAACATCTTGCTCACAAATTTCCCCACAATTTTCCCAATAATCTCCAACAATAGTTTGCTCAGCACCAGTTTCTAAAACAAATACATCATTTTCTAATAAATCATTAGTATGTATTTTATGGTTATTTTTTTTACAATAACTATTGAAATCATCAAAGGTTCCTCTATATTTATATTTATTTGAAACATATTCAATAGACTGTTTAGTTTTATTTTTTTTAATGTTATTATAGAAAATAGTGTTTTCTTTTAATTCATCAAGACTAGAAAGATCATTGCTTATATTAGCATAATAAGTTTTAATAAGTTCAAAATTATCATAATTGTCTACATATATATTTTTACAATTATACTTAACAACATAAATTCTAGATACTACATCTAAATACAAAAAATCAATGCTATTAGATTTCTTACAATAATAATCAAAAGAGGAAGTAGAATGATTATAATTCATTAAAACCTCCCCTTTCGGAGTTTTTTGCTTAACATATTTGTATTCTAATAAATCTAAATAAGCATCATCTAATTTTACATTATTTAATTCATTAAACTCATCTAAATATTCAAAAAAATACGTATCATAGTCATAACATTCCCTATGCGCATTATATTTTTCAACAAATTGATTAATCATTTTTTCATACACACATATTGAAACAATTAAAATAGAAAACAATAAAGAAGTAGAAGTCACAAAAAAAACGATCAATACATCGACACACGTATCTATATAATCACTATTTTTAAATTTTTCATCACTTAAAGCACTATAATTACTCAATTCATATTTATAATCATATTTATAATCATATTCATAATAATCACAAGTTTGGTTTAAATTATCAAAATCATCAATCATAAAATTAAATCCATAAAACATAATCATAATTGTAAATATTGACTAATATTAGTAATATTAGTAATAATTATTTAAATATTAATAATACAATTAATAAAATCTAGAATCATAAAAAATTTATTACTTTATAATAAATGTGCTTTTCATTATCATTAATAAGCAATTATAAACATAATAACTCCATTACATATAATAACGAATTATTACAAAATATAGCTTCAAATATTCCAGACTCAATAATATATACTGATTATGAAGTAAGTGGAATTAATAAATATATTAAAACAAATACTAGTAGCACAATAATAGAAATAGACGCATCAGATAATATAGCCATTAACTCTATAATCGCTATTATAGAGTTAATAATACCAATTAAAGAATTACAAATAGAATATATTTATAATGACAATAATATTCTATATTGCTCAAAAAAATATTTAAATAATTTAAATAAAAATTTACACAACAAAGATACGCTAATAAAAAAATTAGAAGACAATAGAAAAAATACCAATTATAGTAATCTATATAAAACCCTTAAACTATACAAATTATTAAAATAATTTTATTTTATTTTATTTATTTATTTATTTATTTAATTTATTTTATTTATTTATTTATTTTATTATGTAATCTTCGTGTTTGTTTTTTAACCTGTTTATGATCTCGTGGCAACACACCCATATCATAACTAAACAACTTCGAAGTAATACCGCTGCTAACTCTATATTTTCCTTTATAATTTTTTCTAGTTCCATTTACATTGTCATTTTTAAAGTTCATATTCCGATTTTCAATACCATTTTTTTTTGATTCGCGCAAGTCTGTTTTCAACAAATCAAATATAGAATTAGGACTATGACGCATATTATTCATAAATTTTTGTAAAGAGTTTTCAACTTCGTATTTTTTACCATTGCTATTAAAACTTGCTCTTATTTGCTTTTTTTTATCTCGCATAGAATCATAATTTATATTAAACTCCTTAAATTTCTTTGATCCATTCACATTTTCTAAATATGTTTTCTTAGTCATAAATTTTACAGGCATTGCTTAATATAATATAATATAATATAATATAATTTTTACAGTTTTACATAATAATAATAAAAACTAATGTATATATATAATGAAGCAAACACTAAAAAATAATAGATCAAAAGTTATTAAAAAAAAATTGACTATTAATAACAAGACAAAGTTTAATAACAAGACAAAGTTTAATAACAACAAGACAAAGTATACTAACAACAAGACAAAGTATACTAACAAGACAAAGTATACTAACAAGACAAAGTATAATTATAACAATTATAAAGATAATTATTATAAACATAATAATATGTTAGGCGGAAGCAACCTTATAAATTTTATTAAAGTTCTTGAGCAACTTTCAAAAATTGTGAAAAATAAAGGAAATAAAGAAGACGTCTTTAAAGTAGCAGCATATAACAAGGCAATAAATGAATTAAAAAAATATATGGCTTTGCCAGATAGCAAAGAAATAACTTCGGCACAAGAACTAAAGAATTTAAAATTACCCAAAATAGGAGAGAAAATTATAAAAAAATTTGAAGAATTCTTAATTAGTGGAACACTTGAAGAAGTTGAAAAAGAAAAAAATAATCCAATAAACACATTTGCTAATATATATGGAATTGGCCCAGTAAAAGCAAAAGAATTAGTAGAGTCAAAAAATATCTCAACATTAGAAGAACTCGTATTAAGACAAAATGAATTACAAGAAAATAAACTACCATTATTAAATAGTAAGCAACAAGTAGGTCTCAAATATTATAATGATTTACTAAAAAGAATTCCACGCGAAGAAATAGAAGAATTCAAAACATTATTGGAATCCAATTTCAAAGAAACAATACTAGAAAATAACGAAGTACAAAAAAATCATAAATTTGAAATAGTTGGAAGTTATAGGCGCGCTAAAGAAGAATCAGGAGACATTGACTTAATAATCACTTCCTATAACAATAACAAAATAGTATTCGAAAATTTCATAAAAAAATTACAAACAAAAAATGTTTTGCTAGAAATTTTATCAAAAGGGGAAGCCAAAAGTTTGACAATAGGCAAATTAGCAAACGCATCAGCAACTCCTCGCCGTATTGATTTCCTATACGCACCTCCCGAAGATTATCCCTTCGCAATATTATATTTCACAGGATCAAAAGAATTTAATACAGCAATGAGACAACACGCATTAAATCTAGATTTAACATTAAGCGAACACGGATTCTATAAATTATTAAAAAAAGCAAATCAAACAAAAGAGACAAAAATAAAACAAGAAAAAGTAGAAAATATAGTATTTAAAACAGAAAAAGACATATTTGATTTCTTACATATGGAATATAAAGAACCACAAGACCGTATTAACGAACAATCGGTCATTTTAACTTTGCCTATAGAACAAATTAAAAACAAACTAGAAGCTCCAGCTCCAGAACCAGCCCCAGAACAAGCTCCAGCTCCAGAACCAGCCCCAGAACAAGCTCCAGAACCAGAACCAGCACCGGAACCAGCACAAGAACCAGCTCCAGAACCACAAAAAAAACCCAAACAAAAAGAAACCTTAAAAATCAAAATACCTATAGCAACAGCAAAAACATTAAAAAAATATACCAAAAAAATCAAGAGCACAATTTTAGAAAATCTAAATAAATTCAAAACACAAGGCATATCATCTTTAGAAATGCTGTCGTTAGAAGAATTAACATCAATGTTACAAGAAGCAATAGACAATTACTACATCTCAGATCTAAAAGAAAATAGTCTATTAACAGATAACGAATACGATATATTACGCGAACATATATTAAAAAAAGACCCAACAAATGCTCTGGCAAACGATCAACAAACACAAATTAAAGACAATACTTCAAAAGTAAAACTTCCATATGAAATGTGGTCAATGGATAAAATAAAACCAGATACAAACGCATTAACTAAATTCAAAGAAAAGTTCAAAGGTCCATATGTAATTTCGGCAAAAGTAGATGGTGTAAGTGCCCTATACAGCACCGAGTCAGGAACACCAAATTTATATAAAAAAGGCGATGGAAAATACGGATTCTTAATTAATCATATTATCCCATATTTAAAATTACCAACAGAAAAAAACATTACATTAAGAGGTGAATTAATAATAAAAGAAGAAACATTTGAACTAAAATATAAAGACAAATTCGCAAATTCACGTAATTTCATATCTGGAATAGTGAATCGTAAAAAACTAACACAAGTAGAAAAAGAAATATTAAAAGACATAGATTTTGTAGCATACGAAGTAATAATGCCCCAAAACTTAAAACCATCAGAACAATATAATAAGTTACTAGAACTAAATACAATAACAGTTAAAAATATTCAATCAATCACATATTCAGAACTAACAAACGATTATTTATCTGATAAATTACTTGATTTCAGAGCCAATTATGAGTATACAATTGATGGTATAATTTGTATTGATGATAATTTACATCCACGCGAAAGCAAAAACCCAGAACACGCATTTGCTTTTAAAATGGTATTAACAGACCAAGTTTTAGAAGCAAAAGTATTAGATGTGCTATGGGCAGCATCAAAAGACGGACTATTAAAACCACGCGTCCAATTTGAACCTGTCCAAATAGGAGGTGTCACAATAACATATGCTACAGGTATTAACGCAAGATATATTGTAGACAACAATATTGGATTGGGTGCTTTAGTTCGTCTAACAAGAAGTGGAAATGTAATACCAAAAATTACAGAAGTAATAGTCCCAGCACAAAAACCAATATTGCCAAATGTTGATGAATATGAATATGTATGGAACGAAACAAATGTAGACTTTGTATTAACAAATGTAAAAACAGACCCGCGAGTAGAAGTTAAAGCGCTAACTAAATTCTTTAAAGAGTTAGAAGTAGATGGACTAGGTGAAGCAAATGTTGAAAAAATAATTGCTAGTGGGGCAAATTCAATTCCAAAAATAATTAACGCATCAATAGAAGATCTATTGAAAGTAGAAGGTTTTAAAGAAAAGATGGCAACCAAGATTCATACATCAATTGCTAAACAATTAGCAAAAGCAAGTATTGCTAAAATAGCAGGCGCATCTAATATATTTGGACGCGGCTTCGGGGAAAAATCCGTAACCCAAATTTTAAAAGCCGAACCAACAATTTTAACATCTCAAGAATCTACGCAAGAAAAAATAAATAAAGTAAAAGCAATAGAAGGATTTGCCGAAAAAACCGCAACACAATTTGTAAAAGCAATACCAGAATTCAATGAATTTCTAATGTCCATAAAACCCACAATGCTTCAACCCGACAAAGCAGAAACCAAAGAAACCAAAGAAGACAAAGAACAAGACAAAGAAGACAAAACAGAACCAAAAACAGAAGAAGAAGTTGTAAAACTAGAACATGTTTTAAACAATAAAATAATTGTATTTTCGGATTTTGAGAAAACATCAAAATATACAAAAAAAGAATTAGAAAATTTACTTTTAAAATACGGAGTTCAAATAGAAGGAAATATTAATAAAAATACAAATATTTTAGTAACAGGAAATAACTCAAGCAAATCAACAAAGACCGAAAAAGCAAAAAAAATTGGAACAATAGAAATAATAACCTTAGACGATTTCTTAGAGAAATATTCAATTGACTAATAAACACCTAATTATTAAATCAAAATTATTTAATTATTAATATAACTACAAGACGCTTCGCTAACATTAGCAGAACTTTTTTCTTCAAAACCTTTTTCTCCTTTATCTTTTTCTTTAGTCTTCATAAACTCTGCTTGAGTAAATTTACGACTTTGCGTAGCATAACTATAATCCTCATAAACTATTGAAGTCACAGTCATACCATATGTATAACTAATTGATATAAGTTGATTATTACAATATTTAATAAGTTGATTATACTCATTTATGAAAACAACAATGTGATGTAAAAATTGAACTATTAATTTGTCATTTGAACCAGTCTTAGTTTTAAAATATTCAAACAATTCATTAAATCGTTCAATACCAACAACGCTCAATAATTCATATACATTCAACAATTCCACATTTTTCTTTCTAATATTATCATTTCTAAAAATAGTATTTCCAAGATCTTCCTTAGTTTTTTGATTTAATATATATTGAACGGTTAAATTGTCATGATTTAATAAATCGCGAACTCTACGCCTACATTGTTCCAAATCAACATTAGTAATATGATTTACAAAGCGATGAAGATTATTTAAAATAGTATTAAAAGTCAAAATATGAGGATAAGAAGTATCAAAATAAGATTTTATATTATTAACAAAGTCTTTAACAACTACATCAGAGTTTAATTGATTTTCAAATTCATTTAATCTAATGGGCATAGCATAGATTATATCCATTTTTTTATTAATACCAATCAAAAGACTTTGAATAAATCTTAAATTATGATGTGCTAATAAACCACCGCATAACACATCGCCTGGATTTCTTGGAGCAAGACCACCTGAACTATTATTTTGCATATATTGATAAAAATGAGGATTGTGAATAACAGCATTAATAATAACTTTTCCACTAGTCCAACTAAAAGCAACTTTACATTCAGTACACCACATTTGGTCGCATCCTGAAATCTTGAAAATACGAACACCACATTGAGGACAACCCTTTGTTTCTTTCTTAATCAATTCAGCACTTTTCAAATTATCTTCATTACATATATGATCTTCTTCTTTAGTATAACCAATAATTTCAAAACAATCGGGACATACATATAATTTACATAACTCACATTTATATTGCGACGACAAATAACCTTTACAATCCTGACCAGGACAAGGCATAATAAATTTTTTACGCTCATCTTTTTCGGCGTGTTCGCCGTTTCTAATGCGGTAAATTCGCATCTGTTTTTCGCCAATTTTATTTCGCATTGTATTAATCATTTTTCGCATTTCATCAAATTCTTTCATCATTAAAGCAACCTCCTTTTGTTCTTCTTCTATTAATTTAGTTCGCTCAACTAAAGCCATTAATTCAGAAGTTCTGCTAATTTCTCGTTCAACCAACAACTTTTTGCGATGTTTTTTATAATCATTATCAATATAACTCCTATTTAAACTTTCAACAAGAAACTTATTTGTCCATTGATTTTTACAATTCATACAATGAGGATCATTGGTTGTTCCAAGTAAATATGTTCTTATACAAATTTTACACGCTTCATAACCACAACCGGCAAATTCGCACGTAATTTTCGAGTGAGTAGATTTATTGTATTTTTCGCAACATACTCCGCAAATCATTATAAATAGTTAAAATATTTATAATAATTAAAAATAAAATAAAAAAAGATTTCAATTTTATAGCATTAAAAACAATAAACACAATAAACACAATAAACTAATAAAAACGGTCTTCGTATTCAAAATTATAAACACCAATATTTTTTTGTAATGCAAACACATTCTTATGAAGCACTAACAATTCCTCGTTACTATATAAATAAGGTTCCTCACTATGATGATAGTAATAAAGACATTCTTGTATATCCTTTTTTACAATAGTACTAATAATATATAAACTATAATTACAATCAATATTACTAATTGTAATATATTTTGTATATAATTTGTATAAATGCGCAATATATAAAACATGTTCATTAAATTGTGCTTTATTCATTGTTAAAATAGAACTCCTATAATTTCCTAAAAATACACTGGCAAAATGAGCATCTAAATTTTTAGGAAATCCAAAAATAGGAAATCCAAAAAACGTAATAAACTTTCTAGTAAGTAGTGCTTGTATGCACTTATTTCTCCTGGCATTATACAATGAGTCACGTATATAAAATAAAATTCTTCCTTGAATATCGCAAGGCAATTTAGCAAGCAACTTAACATATTTGCGACAATGATACCCTTTATATGCTTTTTGAATAGTTAAAACATAGTTTAAATATGCCTTAGCATGAATAAAACAACACTTAGTTTTATTACAAACAAAACTAAACGCTTTCTTACATCTACGACCCGTACGCGTAATACACGCACATCTATATTTCATTGACACCATATAAAATAAAGCTTTTATATATATATATTCTCTCACTAATAAACAATATAAACAATAAACAATAAACAATAAACAATAAACAATAAACAATAAACAATAAACAATAAACAATAAACAATAAACAATAAACAATAAACAATAAACAATAAAAAAATTACAAATCTACAAATCAATTTTTTTTCATAAAATCTAATAAAGCCTTCGCGCATATGCGTCTAAACCCAATAGACTATGATGAGCAATTAATTTACTATAAGAAAGATTTTTGCAATAATCTTGAGACCTCATAGTAACTAGTGGCGAAACTCTAAACTCCGCAAAGTTTTTAATAGTCCGCGTTCTTAATTGGATTGCCTTAACAGTGCATTTAACTTTTTTAGCACTATCCAAATAAAATAACGCTAAATAGAAATTGTATTTTTGACATAACTTAAACCATAGCTCAATACACATTTTTAAATAATTATAATTAACATTATTCTTTTTTAAACTATCACTAAACGCCAATCTATTATAGTAATACATTAAAATCTGTGAAATATTATTTAACACACAATGCCAAGTATTTCTTGAATATTTAGCCCGACCATAATGCGATTTATACATAATAATTAAATTATTATATAATTTAATAATAACTTCATCTTTAAGATAATGCGCAACATAATTAGCATTGCGCCTTATTGAATATATTGAAAACAAAGAAATATATTCAACTCTATAATTAGCCAAATATTCAAACACATCAGAAGACCGCTTAGTGGTTTTAAAGTAGGTACCAATCACATTGGCAGCATTCACTTTCATAAACCCATAAATAAGTTCCACAATCTCATTTGGCAGAGGTAGCACTTCCAATAAAAACGCATTCATTATAAAGCACTACAAACTTCTTTAATAAAATTAATAACAATACTAAAAATAAAAAATAAAAATAAACAAATCAATTTTTTTCTAAGTATTAAAAATACGAATATGAGAGATTCTAAGCAAACCTAACACAATCTAAACAAAATCATAAGATACAATACTCTGTAAATCAACTTTTAAATGTTTATATAACCGATTTTTTATCATAGAAGCCGGATTCTTCTTTTCATAATTACCACCAATAACTTTTTTCATATTTTGAATATAAATCTCTCCAAAAATCTCTGGATCAATCGTTTTTTCAGCAATCTTTTTCCATTCTACAAATTTCGTCAAAATTTTCTTATCAAACGACTTAATAAACTTTCGCAAATAAACATCATCCATAATTAACCATAACTGCCCATCAAATATATATAATACATTTTCCTTAGTATTAAAACATTTAATAGGAAACAATGATCCCTTAACATTTATGTAATCGCAAATAATATTAAAAATCCCATCAACATAATCATATTTAAATATTTTCTGTAATTGGTCTTCACCGATTACCAATTCATCCATAAATTTTGTAATATTATTTCCTCCATTGCTCATATATTCTTGCTTAAAGTTTTCATTTAAATAATCTAATATGTTAATCTTATTTTTAGTAATAGCAACATATTTTTTTAATTCAGTATATTCACTTTCCAACTTTTCATATTTATTATATAACATTATTACCATAGCAAATAAATTATGTATATTTAAATCCTTTTTTAGCAAGTCAATATTAATAGCACCACTATTAGCATTATTAACAGACCCAATATTAATAGAGTCATTAGCAAGAGTCTCATTGTTAAAATGCTTAGAATTACTATTAACAAAGTTATTATAACTTACAGACCTGTTAGTTCCACAATCACTAGCAAATCTACACAACTTACATTTTACCAAATGATTATTATAAGATGCTTTGCGAATATAAATTTTATTACAATAAGCACATATAAATTTATTTTCATTTTCTAGTTTAGTAGTCATTTTTCATAGCATAACTATTGTAATGCTATTAAAATAATATTTCAATTTTATCAAGTAACAAGAAAAGAAGAAAAGAACATAGCACAACAAATAAAATATTATATAAAATATAATATTAATTTATATTAAGATGCCTATTCTAGATACCACATTTTATAATTACAATACCAAATTAAAAACCACATTGCGCAACAATTTGTTATATAATAGTCATATACTCACTTGTGATACATCTAATACACTACAAAATAAAATATACTTAAATTCGAAAGCCTCATTTTTAATACATCCTTTTTCGCAAGTATCAAATTGTGATACTCCATTTTCAAATAGTAATTCTAATTTCAAGTATAAAAAACCAATTGTTTGTCCAATAGATGCGTCAAGCTCTCATAGCACAATTCAAATTCAAAAAGCAATACAAAACCAATTACATACTTCAAGTTCCAATTACACACAAGTAATAAGTTCGTTAAATATAGTACAAGATATAAATAATAGTATTACTAAAAAACCGTGGAACAACGCAAGCGATAGAACACAACCGCACGGCCAAGTTTCAATAAATGTTAAAACATCTCAAAAAGAAAATAAAGGCGTAGATGTTAAACACAATTCATATTCAAGATATTTAGCAAAAAAAAAATCAAGTACATTAAAAACACAAAATACACAAACCATTCAACCATTACCACTGAGAGGCAATAAAACAAAATATTATTCGCTAACTACTCAAAACAGTAATTGTGTTTCTAACTGTTAAAAAAATAATAAATAATCAAAATAATAATATTAAATAATATTAATATTATAATGCCACTACTAAAAATGAATTTAGTTTCACAGAGTCAATTAACATATAATCAAATACAACAAGTTCAACAAGTACAACAAAAAACACAACCTTTATTAAGACTAGGATCAGTATCAAATAGAAAAATGCTGCCATTATTAATTACTGGAAATAAATCGTGTAAAACTTGCGGAGGAAAATAAAAAACAATAAAAATACAATAAAAATATAATAAAAATAAAATAAACAATAAAAACAATAAAATAAAAATATAATAAAAAAAATTGATATATTTTTATTATATAAAAATAATTTATAAATATTAATACATAATGGAAGCAACTAGCAAATTTAACTTAAACCTTGAATTAGAAGAAACTGCTAGTTCCAGAGTTTCACAAATGCAGTCAATCCAAAGTGAAGGTTTAGAATTATTCAAAAGAAAAAACCAAGATTATGGAGATGCGTTTGCTAATTATGGTGTTGTGGGCGTATTAGTTCGAATGGGAGACAAAATCGCACGCGCTCAATCTATTTCAACAAAAAGTGTAAGTTTAGTAGATAGCGAATCACTAAGAGATACTTTAATTGATTTACATAATTATTCAGCAATGGCTATTATGCTTTTAGATGAAGATGATATGAAAAAAATGAGACAGCAACTAGACACCCTAACGCAGCACGAATTCGTCGACCAAGACACAGCACCAAGACATCCTAACCCGCCTCCCCCAACACCAAGACACGCAACAAGATCAAAATGGTAATATAAAATCTTAAATTAAAAACACAAACCACAATAATACCTTATTTTGGCTCTTAAATAATAAAACCAAACTTGCCAAAACCAAAAATCTTTTACCATAAATGTATCAATTTCTTTATATCCTCTTTTTTCATAATATTCTTTTACACCTTCTCCACTAATTACCACGATTCCATAAAGTCCATTTTCCATAGTTTTACGTTCAGCATATTTCAATAATCCTTTACCGATACCAGTATGTTGGCAACCATTCTTGGCAAAACTACTTACCGCAGTAGTAGTACCATAAATATGTAATTCTCGAATAAGTCCCCGATTTTTCAAAATACTAAAAATAGTCATATTGTTATTTTGTTCAACAATACGCAATCTAATAAACCCAAATAACGCTTTAGTATCATAACTTTCATAGGCAATAAAATAATCATCTCCTTCATTTCCTCTATAATAATAACTATTATAATTAGCAGACTTATTATAATATTTGCTATTGCGCCCAATTTCGCGAGCACGTATATCATTAGAACAAACACCTTCACCTTCAAGCATAGCATCAATTATTTGTCGCATATTACCAATATTGTTTCCACCTTCAACATATACAGAACACGGAATATCACGAATTACACGAGGCAAGCGAACCCAATTAGGACAAGTCTCCATAGAATAACGCACAACATCAATCAATAATTTAGGATCGCTATCAAAATACGGAACATATTTTCCTTCATTATGCCATTTTTTTATCACCGTCCATGGAACAGTTTGGCAAGGATAAACCTTCATTTGGTCTGGACAAACCACCTTATAAACATAATCAAACATTGCTTTATCAATAGCAACACTAGCACCAGGCAAATCAGGCATAATATGAATATCTATTTTAAAACAATTATCTTTTAAATAGCGGATTGCCCACAATAACTGCTCTATAGTATGACCACGATTAATCTTCTTTAAAATAGCATTATCAACATGTTGAGCACCAAGTTGAACTCGCGTAACCCCCCACTGTCTAAAACGCTTTAACCACTCATCATCTAACGCATCCGGTCGTGTTTCAATACAAATACCAATAATATGAACTTTAGCAGTTTTATTTATTTTAATCTCTTCTTCAACACTCAATGGACTACGAATATTTTTTAAATCCTCCAAATCCAGTTTGTTATTTAAACAATTATCATAATTCGCATAGGTTTTACGTAAATCAAAATAAATATTAGCACAATAAAATAAATCGCGATGAAAGCGCTGTAAATAAGAAACAGGATATTCTGTATATGTTCCACCTTCAATAATAATTTCCAACTTATCAATAACGTGTCCATTATTAAAATATGTATCCAAACGACTTAACATTTGACCAATTGCTTGAAAGTTATGTTGATTTGCTCGTAAAACAGCAGGTTCATAATACAAATAACTTCGCGGTTGTGCTTGCCAATTATTGCCCTCGTGTGCTGGTTCATTAGGACAATAATAACAATTATGCTTACAACTAAATTTTTGTCCATCCGGAAATGGCGCAGTAATAACAGTAATACTAGTAATACCTGAAATGTTGCGCATCGGTTTTTTCCGCAAAAGCAGTTTTAAAACCGGCAAATAAATACGTAAATCATCATCAAAATCAGAACTATTTAAAACATTATTTAACACATTTAATAAAATAGATTTTCTAATACCTGTAATTTTTGACACACGAACTTGCTTATTAAATTCAATTTCAAATTTTTTATTTAATTCATTATTATCAGCACTATTTAAAATATGAGAATTTTCACTAATCCACAATAATAACTTTTCAAATATTTTTTTACAACCGTCTACATTCCATTGAGAAACATCAATGTTGTTATAATTTTCAGCACCACTGTTATTCTTAGTGCTAATAAAATCTTCTATTTGTGTATTCATTATATATTCAATTTTACGTTAAAAATACTTAGTAAATTAATTTCCAGATTTCATTATTTCATTATTTCAATTTTTATTAAAAAAGACAAACTATTTATTACATAGTATAAGTTTAGGAATTTATAAATAAATTAAAATATAGTACTATATTATAAAATGTCAGCCGACGGAGACATAGACGATGTAGTCATGACGGACAATAACGAGACGTCAGTTGTAGTCCCGACAGAAGATGAAGAGATGGATATTACTTCTGCGTATCAAGCCTTGATAAAAGAGTACAATAGCAGGAACACTCCTGCTGGTTCTCTAATCAATACCGAGGCAATGAATAATGCTATAGCGGCATTAGAAGCCCTTTTGAAACCCCTTGCTAATGACATGATAAATAATCCAGGTCCATATAAACTGGAAACTAGTGGGGGGAAATATAGAAGAACTAGAAGAACTAGAAGAACTAGAAGAAGTAGAAGACATAGAAAAGCCAAAAGATCGAGAAAAACACGCATGTAATTCAATTACTAGAACAAATTATAAAACATTGCTACAAATATAAACTATAATAAATTATATATTAATAATAATTTATTATATTATTATAAATTTATAATCAATGAACAATATTAATTTAGATATAAATACTTACAATATTGATGAACTAAAAAATTTATTTAAACTACAAAAAAATTACACTATTGAAAATATATATAATGCCAAAGAAAGCATAGCATATAGTATAGACAAAAGCAATATTAGTGAATCAAAAAAAACAGAACTTTTCATTTTTCTTGATAATATAAAAAATAAATTAATTGCCTCTTTAGAAATAGGAAATAACAACAGCATAAAACAATATAATGGAAACCCTTATATAGATCTTAATGAATCAAAAATAGGAATCTATAAACAACCAAACAAATCAACACTTAAAAAAACATATACAATAGACAGTATTTTTAGATATAATTATGAATTTACAGACAACATGAGTCATAACTATACTATGCAATTACCAGAAACAGTTTCACGCGCAATTTCAATGTCAATTAGTTCTATAGAAATACCACTTACTTATCACAACATTTCGAGTTATTATAATAACAATGTTTTTAGTATTGAAATATTAGATACTTCAAACAATCAAACATTGAGTTCTCCACTAATAATAGAATTAAGTCCTGGTTTATACGAATCAACATCGTCAAGTAATAATCGCGCAATAGGATATAATATTATAAGCGAGGTAAATGATAAAATAAAAGACGTATCTTTTATAGTTATTTCAAATCATCTAAACTTTGTAATAGAACCAAGATCAGGATATAGTTGTTTTAGATATGATAATTCTAATAATAGTTTGGGTTCATACAAAATAAAAATTAACTTTAATATAAATAATCCAAGTACTAATCAAAGTACTAATTGCTATTCAAACGATTTATACCAAAAATTGGGATGGCAACTAGGGTTTAGAAACAGCTCAATAATAGTGGACGCAAGCGATGTATATGCTGTTTCTACGGCAATATGTCATATAAATTATCCACGCTATATTTATATAGCAATAGACGATTTTCAGTCGAGTTCTCATAATCACTTCGCAATAGCTTCCGATTCTATTGTTGCTCCAAATATTATAACACGCATCAATATATTAGCGTTATTGGAAGAAAAAACGAGATTTAAACAAGGAGCATATGCTGGAGATATATATTATAATCAAAAATATGTTAGAGAATATTTTGGTCCAACAAGTATAAATAAATTAAAAATCCAATTATTAGATGAATATGGGAGACCATTCAGTTTAAACAATATGGATTGGAGTTTTATTATGACCTTTGACTGTTTATATAATTAAATAATTTCATCGGCAAAACCCAACTTTTTATATTTTTTACAATCCCAAACAATGACCATATTTTTTTGTAAATAAGTATCCAATTTTTCACACGTTAAATTAGACTCCACAACATCACATAAAATACTGTAAAACAATATTTTAAAGTCCATTATTTCGTCATTAGTACATTGATTAAAATAATTCCAATAATAATCACCTTTAGTGCTTACTAAAAATTTAGACATATAAACTTTAGCACTTTTATTTATAATTCTATAATTACATAATGATGCCAAAATAAATCCACTATCATAACATTCTATATCAATAATAGATACAATTTCGTAAGCACACGTTTTCTTAAAATTAATAAAAGGGGCGAGTTCTGTAAAAATACCACCTTTACAATTAATATGTATATAAATTTTAAAATCGCCGAACAAATGTTTGTTAGCAATAATAATATTAATAAATTTAATCAAAACAAATATGCTTTCTTTATTAACAAGAGCATCAAAACATACATGATTATCCGTAATCACTATTTTATCACAGTTTAAAGGATTATTATAACTATCATATAATTTATATTTATTAGACAATAGCGGTATATAAGTATTAATAAAATCATTATTTTTTCGCTTGTAATTATTCATTTGCTACTACAGGTCTTTTCTTTGTATTAAAACTTTAATATGTGATAATAATTTTTATCAATTTTTAAAATTATTATAAAAATTATTATAAAAATTATTACAAAAATTATTACAAAAATTATTACTATTTTTGTTATACATAAAAAAAATTGATTTCATTTTAAAAATAATTATTTAAAGACATTACAAGTTTAATACTAACTAATAATCAAGCAAATGTCGGTTCTTTCGCTCTATATTCCAATTATTCGCAACACGAGCGAGGAATATATTATTAAGATGTTCAAGACGCATAATATTGGAAAAGTAATGCGTGTTGACTTCGTTTTTAACAAGGCCAAAAATCGTCGCGAAGCATTCGTCCATTTTGACGAGTGGTTTGCTAGTACTGAATCCAAGCAACTCCAAGAAGATATTTTGGATCCAAACACAAAGACACAGTTCAAATATCAAGGAGATAAGTTCTGGCCACTCTTAGTAAACAGGAATGCTCACAAGCAAGTAAATAATCCCAATTATGAGATTCTTGATAAATCTGAAGTAAAAAACGTATTCAAAACAGAAGTTGTTTTTCCATTTACTAGAAATAAGATGATGACAGCAAATCAATTCAAGTGTATTAAAGTCGCATAAACACAAACACAAACACACAAACACAAACACACAAAAACACAAAAACACAAAAACACAAAAACACAAAAATAAAAAATAAAAAATAAAAAATAAAAACCAAAAAAGACAAGAAATTTTTTCTTTTTTCCTTTTTTCCTTTTTTCGTTTATTTAAAAAAATTGAAATATATTTTTTATAATTCTAAACCATTTAACAAGTAATTAATTACTATGGGAGCCGGTGTTTTACCAGTAGCAATTTATAAAGGAACATTATTTCTATTATTAGGACAAGAACGACATAATAATCTATGGTGTGACTTTGGTGGAGGACAACATAAAGGCGAAAAACCCTATAAAACAGCAATTAGAGAAGGAACCGAAGAATTAAATGGGTTTTTGGGAGATGAAAATGATTTTGAAACAACTGTTAACAATAATTTCATATTATCAATTACTTTTGATAAATATACAAGTTATATTTTTAGAACACATTATGATAAAAAATTACCAATGTATTTTACAAATGTTAATAACTTTGCAGAATTCCACTTAAAAGACAAGATTGATACAAAACATAATGGATTATTTGAGAAAAAACAAATTCAGTGGTTTCCGTTATCAAAATTCAAAGAAGACAAATCTCGCGCTATGTTTAGAGAGCATTATAAACCAGTATTAGATTCAGTGTTAAAAAACGAAAAATTTATTATTAAGTTTATTGAAACAATGGATACAAATCAATAAATCAATAAATCAATAAATCAATAAATCTATATTTTTTTCACATCTTTTATGTTATAGTATAATAATTAGTATATATTTATTATTATATTTATGTTGCTTTCAAAAGAAGATAAAAATAACTATGGTATAGTTTATACACCCAATTCTTTAGTTGACAAAATATTGGATTTAATACCATTAGAACATTATAAAAATCCAGCATTAAAATGGTTAGATATTGGCGCTGGAAATGGCGCATTTTCTTTAAATCTTTATAATCGTCTAATGAACAATTTAGTGACGGCAATTCCAGATAATAAAACACGCAAAGCACATATCTTAGAAAATATGCTTTATATGTGCGAAATATATATTCCACATATTAATAAATTGGAAACGCTTTTTTCCCATAAAACAAATATTATAAAATCAGATTTTCTTATGGTAAATGCCAATGACTTATTAAATGCCAATCAACGTTTTAATATTATTATTGGCAATCCGCCATATAATATTAATGGAGCATTAAAAACTCCCACAAATAATTCTATCAAAAAGTCAGAAGATGGAAAACAAGTATATGTTGAATTTATTAAAAAAAGTTTACTCTTGCTAGAAAAAAACGGACACTTAGCATTAATAATACCAGCATTGTGGATGAAACCGGACAAAGCAGGTCTGTATAATATTTTAGTAAATAAAAATTTTACAATAAATTATTTACATTGTCTCTCAACAAGTGAAACACAAAAAGAATTTTTATATCAGGCACAAACCCCTACTTGTTTTTTTTGTGGAACCTACGGGAAAGTCCCCCCAATAAATCCAATCCCAATTTACGATAAAATTAATAAATCTTATATTACTTATGTATTAAAACCTAATTATCCAATTCCTACACACGGAATCGCTATTATAAATAAACTATTGTATTATGTTGATCAAGTTGGTTATTTAAAAGTATATAAATCAAATAGTCCACCCAAGAAATCACTATTTGGAGACATAGACACAAATACTTCTATATTAAATATTAAAACCACAAATCTCTCAAATAAAACACCAATTTTAATAAAAAATTACTCAAATATTTTACAACATTATGCAAATATACCAAAACTAATATTGGCTCATAAAATGTATGGATTTCCATACTTAGATAGTTCGGGAAACTATGGTATATCTAGTCGTGATAATTATATTTTAACCATAAATGATTATTCATTAGACGAATTAAAACAAATACAGGCATTTCTCTCAACAAAATTTGCTCTGTTTATTTTTTCAACAACTAATTATAGAATGCGTTATTTAGAAAAGTATGCTTTTTTATTTTTACCAAATATTACTAAAATAACAAATTTTCCCAATTTGTTAAATTTAAATCAACTACAGCGAGATAAATTAATAATTAACTTTTTTAATTTATCTGAATTAGAAGAAGTAAGTATTAATAATTCTTCAAATAACTATAATCATTTTATTGATACTAAGAATAACGATAATCCTTATTAGATTTGCGGGTTCGTTTTGATCCTGTTGATTGTTTCTTGCGAGTGCTGACATGTCTATTTTGATCAGTCATATGATTACTATCTTCAATAAATTGGTGTTTTCCCCCGGCTTGTGGTGTACGAGTACCAGTATTTTCTGTAATTAAACAAGGGATATCATTAAATATATAATGTTTTAATTTGTCCGAAGATTCAAGTGTTCCAATAAGAGTTGTTTGATTAACATTATTAATAAATTCTATCAACGTGTTTGCTCTTTCTATTGGAGTAGATTTTCCAATTATTATTTGAATTTGGTCAATATAGGGGGTTTTTGATGTTGGTTCTGGGCAATAAAATTTATAATTTCGTAATTTCTCAAGTACTATATTGAATGCTTTTTCCATTTCCATTTCCGTATCATTTTTTATAATATGTGTATGTTTTATAAGATCATTTATATTAACGAAAGGAGGGTCCGGTGGATTATTTGTAGTATCAGAAACATTTATTATTGTAAATACAACAAAATCTAAATTTAGTAAATCAACCTTCTTACTACGTATTGTTTGTAATATTATCGATGAGTTTTCTGTCTTTGTTTTTGGTGTATCATAAAACGTATCATATATTTTTTGGTCTTTTAATGGATCTAAACAATTTTCATATATTTGTGTTTCAAAACATAAAGGCATATAATTAATTTTTTTGTTGTCCTCTCGTATCAATTTAAATCTCATAAGGGATTTAATTTCTTTAATCATATCTCTAATACTCCTATTAATCATAAATCCTTCATATCTGCGTTTTTTACATTCTTCAGCTATTGCTTGTAGTTTTGGCATGTCACAATCTATTTCTTTCTTGCGTTCGTCTATTTTCTGTAATATTTCTTCTTTTATAGTAACAAAGGTATGGAATTTAGGTAGTGATTTTGTAGTTAATAGATCATTTAATTTAGCTTGTATTTGATTCATTAATACAACGAAGAAATCAATGCTATTATTTTTAATAAAAAACTTTAAATAATTTGATTTCGATATATATCTCTGAGTGCCGTCATAATCACCTGCTAGTATTTTTGTAGTGCCTGTAGTGTCTATCGTGCGTGTTCCTTTTTCTAGAAAAATTTTTACTTTTTTATCTACTGTTTTATCTACTGTTTTATCTACTGTTTTATCTACTGGTTTATCTACTGGTTTATTTACTCTTTTATTTACTGTGTTATTTCCTGTTTTATTTACTGGTTTATTTGCTGGGTTATTTACTGGTTTATTTTCTGTTTTATCTACTGGCATATACTCTTTCCAAAGATTATCTAATCGTTCAATATAGTTTATTGCATTAGCATATCGTTGCTCTTGTGTTTCCTCATCTATACCAGGACCGCCGAATACAACTAGTGGCATATACGGCATATTAAGTTTATCACATAAATACGTCATTAAACTAATGGGCTCTGGTTTGTTCAATTCTTTTACGTTTGTATCATTAAGAAAATTCTTAATCTCTTCAATAGAATTTATCTTTTCTTGTAAATTGGCAAGTTTGACGAGAGCACCGTCTAATTCACCTATATACTCATCCATAGTACTAGCATTTGTATTTATTGTATAAATTTTATCGTTTGACCCATCAATAGTACTAGCACTTTCTTTTATTGTATCAATTTTATCGTATGAACAACTTTGAGCTAGAGTTCTATCTGCAAACACCTGTTTCAATTTAGTTTGGTCTTTTTCCTTCATATATTTTTCATAAAATTTAACAATAACAGCAGGTTTGTTGCATTGAAATTCATTTTCATTTCCGGCCAAATCTAAAAAAATTATATTTTTTGCTTCTTCAGGATTATCAGGAATACAATTCAAGCATATAACCATATGACTTCTTGAACTAACAGGATTATTTGGAGTAGGATGAATTAACCTTTTATTGTCCATAACCCATACTATATAATCCCCTATATTTTCTAATGCATTTTTCTCAGAATCGTCGTCGCTTTCTACACTTGTTTCTAGTTTCCAATTGCCTTCGTCACCAATTTTATATGTTGTGGGATCACACGCGTCTTTTATCTTATAAAACTTACTGATGACTGCGTCAATATTTTCGGGTTTTTTCATGGGGTCTAATATAATTTCAGTTATAGTCAATGTTATCGTTTTATATGTACCTTTAAAATCGTCATTATTTAATGCCTCAATTAAAATACCAGGTTCACTTTTACCGTCTTTTTTATTATTGAAACTAATAAGAGAACTAGTTTTACCACTACCTGACTGTCCAATTCCAATAACACATATGTTATTTTTTAAAACACCTTCATTCCATAAACACCTATAAAAAAAATCATCAGAAATTGACTTATTATTTAGACCTGGGTTATATATACCATCATACATACCAAAAATATATTTTTCTGGTTTATCTTGAGACGATGATACTAATTCACTATTTTTTTTATCTGTATTAATGTAATCTAACTCTAAAAAGGCAGGTGTAAAGTCATCAAATTTTGAATATTTATATCTAGGATTTTGATCCTTAGTTCTTTTGCCTATTCTTACAAATGAATATATTTTATTATATTGCTCTACAATGTTATCATACACAAGATCAATAGTTTTACTCTTTGCTTCCATCGAGATTTTGTATGCCTTATTAATAAGATCAAAATTTTTACTTAAGAGTTTGGAATAGTCATCTATAATTTGTAGATATTTGGGGGTTTCATATAAACTACCCGCATTCTTATTGACAGCAGAATTTGCCAATATTTTAGAAAGCATATAAACAAACATTAAGTTTGTTATTTTATTATTAGGTTTGTGTAAATTATATATAATTGTATCTCTTTCACTATACTTGCTTATTACATTTTTATCTTCATGAATCTTAAAAAGAGTATCATACTTCTCTATCTTCATTAACTTAGTGATATCAATAAATAAATAGTCCAAGAAATCAGCGCTCTTCAATTTAAACCATGTTGCGTTCTCTATTAATTTCTGATAAAATTCAGGATACGAAACAATAGTCATTAATTTTAAAAAATTAATTTGATGAAATAAGGCTTTATAGTTATTATATGTATCAAGTAGTTTTTTTTTTATAGCTTCTTTATTTTCAGGG
>Ga0207938_1000013_pt1 | contig 26547 bp, 25 predicted proteins | sample LakMenEpi15Mar12_FD_150671 | JGI IMG/M metagenome (GOLD analysis project Ga0207938, IMG submission 150671) | Freshwater microbial communities from Lake Mendota, WI - 05MAR2012 deep hole epilimnion (SPAdes) | ecosystem: Environmental > Aquatic > Freshwater > Lake > Epilimnion/Euphotic zone ...
TACAGAAAGGGATATTATAGGAAAACCAATAGCAGGAAAAAACAGGAAAAAAGCAACACGAAAGAAAGCAGTGAAATACTAATTTTATATTTAGTATTTTTTTTATAATATTTTTTTATAATATTTAAGTATATTATATATGCCATCACCATTAAGTTTATCAAATTTGACTAGCAGATTATCTAGAAGTCTATCTACATTACAAATCTTACCACGACGCAGTACAAGTAATAAAAGTCTAAAAAATAGAAAGGCAACTAAGATTCAGAGAACTTATAGAGCACATGCTACACGACGAAAATTAGAAGCAAAAAAACTCGAAACACAGGCTGAGCATCTTTTTTGTAAAAGTAGAGCTGCTAGAGCAAAGGCAGCAAAAAGACTCGATGACATGGCTCGCGACGTTGATGAAGATAATATTGATACTATGGTCTATCATTTATGGCGCGACCTAAGCGACAAGGAACACGCAAAGTGGATAGCCAAGGCAAAAAACAAAATGATGCAACAAAAAAAAAGCGCAACAATTAAACCTGTGTCTGAATAGTTAGTGGATTCATATTTAATATTTAGCATAAAATAAATAAAAATATTATATTATAATATAAATGCCATCGCCACGATCGTTAAGTAATAGAAGTTTTAAAAATAAAAAAGCAACTAAAATTCAGTCAATTTTTAGAGGACGCAAAACGCGACGAAAATTACAAGTCTTACAAAAAGCTAAAATAAAAGATGAAGCAACACGCCTCTTTGGTAAAGTCAATAAATCAAAGGTAAAACAAGCGATTATAGACATGGGGCGCGATGTAGATAAAGAAAGAATGGAATATATGACTTATGAATTGTTTACTGATCTAGAGAAAGATGATCCCGAAAAATACGCATGGTGGATAGAAAAAGCAAAACAAAACTTATTAAAACCAAATAAAACTAATGCTTATAAAAAAGAAAATGAAACATCAAAGCAAAAAGTAAATTATAAACGATGCCCTAATGGCACACGAAGAAATAAAATAACTGGACTATGCGAAAAAATCAACTAATAAATGTGATGTTAATGAATAAAATATTATGTATTATTATGTATACTAATAATACATATATTAATAGTACAATACATAATAATAGTACAATACATAATAGCGTTAAAAAACATAAATATACGTTTATAATGCTACACCCAATGTTCTCAGATTCTACATACTTTAATGATTATATTGCGTATTTTAAAAATAATTGTGCAATTACTAATAATATTAAATTTATTTTGCCAGAGTCTCCACTAATGGACATAGATTATCCAAATAATAAACAATATAATGTTAAATCATGGTATAATTATTATACTTGTTATAACAATTTGAGTAAATTGGATAAAATAAATAGTGATGATTATAATTTACAAACACAAAAAATTGTGTCTATTATAAATAATGAAGCCTCTGTTTTAAAAAGTTATAAAAATATATTTATACTAGGTGTTTCACAAGGAGGGACATTATTATTTAATATATTAAAGTTTTTACCTGAAGCATTGGGGGGATTATTTTGTATTAAATCTCTCTATATGTATAAGTATATAAATTTAAAAACTAATAATGCGACTCCTATGTTTTTTTTTAGTGGAAACAAAGATGATGTGTATAATTTAACATTTCAAATAAAATGCTCAAAATTATTAGAACGTAATTATAATATTAGTTGGACTATTATTGACGGGTTAGATCATTACGAAAAAAGGGAAGAAGAATATACATTTGTATTAAAATATTTCTTACTAAATATATAATGTTATTATTTAAAGAACAGATTCTATTGAATAGGCGTTATTGAATCATTAGCGTTATTTGCGTTATTAGCATTATTAGCATTTTCTATTTCATTAATAAAATTGTATGTGTTAGTTGTAAAATTTTTTAAATTTTTAGACAAAGTTCTCAATTTATTAATAATTAAAATAATTCGCGCTACTATTATTGAATCACTATTATATGTTATTCTTAATTTTTCTAATCCAATTAATGCGCCATCAATTGCCTCTCTTAATGTTTCTCCTTCTTCGTTGTGTTGTCCTGAAATTATAAAATCACTTATTTTTTCTATATTATTTGTTAGTTGTTCTATATAACCTATACTGGTTTCTCTATTATAATTATTGTACCAACGCGTGATTGAACTTCTATAACCAAAACTATCAACACATAATTTAGTTGAACCAGGTAAAGTTAGCACTCCTAATTTGTCATTATCATTTAATTGTTTAATAACTTCTAAATCTAATAATATATGATTAATGGCCATTTTATTATTATAAATTATTAAATTATAATAATATGAATTTATAAAAATATGAATTGTATTTTATTAATTAACAATTAACAATTAATAATTTTATTTTTTATTTTATAAAGCACTTACTTTTTTATAATATAACTTGTATTGCTAGTCCCTTTATATTTTAAAATATCTATAATTTTTGATGAAGTAGGAAATTCTTCATCTCCATATATATCTTGTAATAATAACCATTCAAATAAACCTCCTATATATACATACAAATTTACAAAACCTAATTTATATAATTGCGTATATTTAATAATAACTCTATTGTCCGTACAATTTTCTCCATATATTACAATTATGACAGTTTTATTGTTTTTTAAACAATTATTTAGTATTTCTTCTTCTTTTGAAGCATGAATAGAATTTTTTATTAAACAATCTTGTTTGCTATAATCCATTGTATTAATTAATAGCACTTTTTCGCTCCCATAATTTATACATTTTTGAATATACTCAAAGTTGACTTTATTAATACTATTATTATTGCCCATAATTAATATAAATTGTTTCTTTATAATATTATATATTACGAAATGTTATATATTACGAAATGTTATATATTACGAAATGTTATATATTAATAATAGACACTATAAAAATGTTTAATTAAATTCTACGGTTGTAATAATAAATTCTTTTTTTATTGATTTTGATGCGTTGCTTGAAAGTTCCTCACGTTTTTTACGGGTCTTATTAGTGTTAATAGAATTAGCAGAATTAGCAGAATTAACAGAACTAGTCGACGAGTAAGAATCATTGCTTTCTAATGATGTTGTTGATGTATTTGAGTTTAATGACGAATTTTTTACTTTAGCCGAAGTATTTCTTAAATTCATATCGTTTTCAATAATTTTATAATTTTCTTCAATATAATCTAATATTTTATTTTCAATACACCATTTAAAAAAATTCAATTGACCCAACGTTGTTTGAATACAAGTTTCGTTTTTATAAGGAACATTTATTCTCTCCCATCTACAAAACGGATCGAATTTTTTCTTACTATATGCTTTCAGTTTCAATTTATAATCATTATAAACTTTAACCCTGTCGTTTTTAATATTATCTAATTCATATACAATATAATTTTTCTTGGAATAATTTGTGACAAACCAATCCACAATCCTAAGTGATATTTTGGATGTTCCATTTATAATATTTATCATTTTATCAAAATTATTGTTACTATTATAAAATTGTAATAATTTTTCTAATAATAAATCACTTTGCGTATCAATTGTAGTCATTAAATAATATATATTTAACTATTAGTAATTAATACTATTTAAATTGTAATTTTATTAATATAATAAAATATAATAATGGAAACAGTTAAGAGCAATATTATATCAATTAGAAATATAATAATAACTAGTAAAACTTGTGATCAACTTATTGAATTATATAACTATTTTGAAGAAAATAAAGAGTTAAACTACGAAAAATTTAATGACATCTTAAAAAAAATATTGCAAAATAATAATCACAATATTTTTCTATATATAGACGATATTAATAATATTTTGGGAGCTATTACATTATTAACAGAACAAAAATTTATTCACAATGGTAAATGTGTTGCCCATATTGAAGATTTTGTTGTTAAAAAAGAGTATCGCTCACAAAATATAGGCAAAGACCTTATGAATTATGCTATTAATTATGCTAAGCAAAACAATTGTTATAAAATTATATTGGACACTGATACCAAATTAGTGAATTATTATAGAAACTATGGTTTTGTTAATAAAGGAATATATATGGGATATTATTTTTGAAATAATCATAATAAGTATGTATTTATTCATTTATTTAGGCATTTTTGCTAATACTTTTAGTAGTACATAAACCATAGAAGCAAACATGACACTATTAAATATAAAACCGTATAAATTTGGGTTGCCGTCGTCTTTAAATAAGAAGGGAAACATATTTTTACTATGTTTTTTTACTGCCGGTAATTGAAATAAAAAATATAACAGTGCTATTATAATAGGCAATTGCATTTCGTAAAATAAAGCATCATATAGATTAGCATCACTAGTTTTTTTCTTATTTTCTTCTATTACTTGTTGTGGTGTTTCATAATTCTTAATATAGTTTTCTGGAACTTGTGGAGGCGGTATATAATTTGGTTGCGTTTGACTATCATTTGCCACTTTTACAGGATCAATAGGTATATCACGAGAAGGTAAAGCAGTAGTTCCATTTGCTGCTGCTTTTTGAATTTGACTGATTAATTCATTATAATTTGGTTGTTGTTGTTGAATTTGATTTTGAACATTATTTCCCATAGTTGGATTATTCTGAGTTTGTATCATAGGATTTTGCATTGAATAACCGCCATTTGGAATCAAATTATCCATTGTAGACATTTGATTATTTGATTGTGATAATATTTCAGTTTTATTTAAAACTATATTTTGTGGTTGTTGTTGCATCATATAGTCTTGGTGGACATTATTATTTTGTATAATAGAACGAGGGAGTTCATTTATTGACGTTATTCCCGACGAAGAAGACATAGATGCTATTTAATATAGTTTCCTAAATATTTAATATATTAAAAACGCAATATATAGTATTATTATGTAATAGTACTATACATTTAATTTATAATATTTAATCCACATCTTCCATGCTTGTTTCTTCTTCTTCTTTTTCTTCTTTTTCTGCTTCTTCTGCTTCTTCTGCTTCTTCTTCTTTTTCTGCTTCTTCGTCTAAAGAAAGACCTAATTTGATCATTTTGTTAATTCGATTAACAAATGTTGCTGGTTCTTCAATATTAAAACCACTAGCAATGAGCGATGACTCAAAAATTAAATTAACAAGGTCTTGTAATGAATTATTATTTTCATTGCTTAAGCGGTCCTTAAGTGCTTTAATAATAATATGATGTGGATTAATTTCCATTGTTTTCTTGGACATCATATATGAACTCATATTAGAATCGCGCAGTGCTTGTGCTTTCATAATTCTTTCCATATTTGCCGACCAACCAAACTCTCCAGTTACTAATACACAAGGAGAATCAACAACACGCTCGCTTAATACAACTTTTTCAACTTTATCTCCTAAAATACTTTTAATTTTATCAGTTAATGGTTTGAATTCCTCTACACATTGTTGCCAATTCTTTTTAGTTTCTTCGCTTTCATCAAATTTTAATCCTTCTTTTGTGACACAAACTAATGTTTTACCTTCAAATTCTTTTAATTGTTGAACACAATATTCATCAATCGGATCAGTCATAAATAACACTTCATAATTTCGTTTTTTACACTTTTCAATAAACGGAGAATTTTCTACAGATTTTTGCGACTCTCCAGTAATATAATAAATATGCTTTTGTGATTCGGGCATTTTATTTACATACTCTTTAAATGATACCATTTTATTCTTTGATTTTGTGCTATGAAACATTAATAAGTCGGCTAACTTTTCACGATTAGAAGTATCTTCGTGGATTCCAAGTTTAATATTTTTGCTAAATTGCTCATAAAATTTAGTAAAATCTTCCTCGTTTTCTCTAATTTCGGCAAATAATTCTAAACATTTTTTAACAATGTTTTTCCTAATTACTTTTAGAATTTTATTTTGCTGTAACATTTCGCGCGAAATATTTAGAGGTAAATCTTCGGAATCTACTACGCCTTTTACAAATCCTAACCAATCAGGGATTAATTCTTCGCAATTATCTGTAATAAAAACACGGCGCACATATAATTTAATGTTTCCTTCTTTTTTTGATTTTGATTCAAAAATATCCACAGGAGCACGCTTTGGAACAAATAAAAGAGATGTAAATTCTAATTGGCCTTCTACAGAAAAATGTTTTACCGCAAGATGTTCTTCCCAATCATTGCTTAATGATTTATAAAATGATCCATACTCTTCGCTTGTAATTTCTTCTGGTTTTTTTGACCAAATAGGTTTTTGTTTATTTAATAATTCAAATTCATGAACTACTTGCGTTACCATTTTTTTAGTTTTATTTTCTTTTTCTTTTTCTTTTTCTTCATCTACTTCTTCAATACTTGGTTCATCTTCGCATTTGTCGCAAGTTTCTCCAGTTTTATCTTGATCTTCTTTTTCATCATCTTTTTCATCTTCTTTTTCATCTTCTTCTTCTTCTTTTGACACGCTTTTTTCTACATAAAGACCAATCGGATAATTAATAAACTCAGAATGTTTTTTAATTAAATCCTTAATGCGTTGTTCTTCTAAATAATCTAATTGGTCGTCCTTTAAATAACAAGTAATTTTTGTTCCGCGCCCAAGTTTTTCTCCAGTGTCATCTTTTTTAACTGTAAATGAACCACCAGCATTAGATTCCCATACATATTGCTCATCATCATTATTTTTAGAAGTAACAACAACTTTTTCAGCCACTAAATATGCCGAATAAAACCCAACACCAAACTGTCCAATCATATTAATATCTCCTTGTGTTTTCATTGCCTCCATAAATCCCTTTGTTCCCGATTGAGCAATTGTTCCTAAATTAGTAATGATTTCTGCTTTAGTCATGCCAATACCCGAATCTAAAATAGTTAATGTTTTATTTACTTTATCGGGAATAATACGAATATACATTTCAGGATTGCTTTCTAAAACACCTGGGTCTTTAAGAGAATGATGCCTAATTTTATCTAGCGCATCTGATGAATTAGAAATTAACTCACGAAGAAAAATGTCTTTATTAGAATAAAATGTGTTAATAATAAGCGACATTAACTGATTAATTTCAGCCTGAAAAGCAAATGTTTCTACTTGTGTGTCCATTATATATATTATTTATATACATAATGGTTTTAAATAGTTTAAATAATATATTATTCGTCCTCTTTGCGTTCTTTAAAATAATTATATATTTCATCTTTGAATTCTTGAGAGAAAGAGTTTGTTGGAATTATTATTCCACTTGAATCATATGTTATATGTGTATAAGGACTAAATTTATAATTCATCAAAATCTTCCATCGTTCTGTATATTTCCGATTTACTTTAGAACCGTGATAATAATGCCTTATTATTCCTGGAGTATATCCTAATCTTAATTTAGACGCGAAGTTTTGATACAGCAACATACTATTATTATAATCTATATGATAGTTAGAGTTAGTTATTGAATTAACTTTATTAATTAAAGACATAGCAATAATGCTATCGCCTGATCCTAAGATTCCTTTATCATATAGTCCATTTATTTTTTCATATGCTTTTCTTGTTATTGCCCACGCATACCCAGGATGCCAATAATCTGTCCCTTTTGTTGTATAGTTTTTTTGTTTTTCAAAACAATAACCGAAACTATTAAATATGTTCAAATTATTTTTTTCTTGATCCATGTCAATACAATGACTAAACAATTGAACAATGTCCTTGTATCCATTCAAAATTTTTAACGTATCTAATGCCCAAGTAGAACTATCAAATTCTATATCAGCATCTATCCAAGCAAATGCTTTATAATCTTTAGGTAATAAATATTTTACCCCTAAATTTATCATATTTTCTTTATGCCATAACGGGACTTCTGTTTTTATTTGTAAATGATTTTTATTATTTTTATTAGTAATTATAAATTTTTGGTTCCCATATGCGAGTTCTACAATAAATAAATTAACATGGTCTTCTTCTTCTGTTATTCGTTTAACAAATTCTTTTAATAATATGTATCTTTTTGCGTATAAACAAGGGTTTGATATAACAAGAATAACGTTTAATTTTTCTTCTAATGGATCATTATTGGCAATTGCCATTTTTGTAGAATTTACTTTATATTCAATATTATCAATTTCTATATTGTTTATAATTGTCATTATATATATATTAAATGTCTTGAATATTTAAATATATTTAAATATACATAAATTACATAAATTACATAAATTACATAAATTACATAAATAAATTACGTAAAGTTAGTTGAATATCCTAATGTTTTGCTTTTTGAACCGCAAGGTATATTTTCTTCTACTAAAGTGTAGCACTTTGTTTTTTCGCTATCACTGGCAAATATTTTGTCTCGCAACTCATTGTGTTTTGGACCAATAAATTTATAACAATCTCTTGAATTACATACTTGTCTAAATATTGTAGATAAACCTAATCCTAATAATACAGATAATATAATTTTCCCTATATTTGTGTGTAATATATTCTTTAACATATGCTGAATCATATTATTGTAATATATAATATGATTATATATTATAAAAAGAAAAAAGTAATTTCTCTCATCATAAATTATAAGGGCAAGAGTTTTATTTTATTTTTATCACTAGGACATTTAACATCTTTAATTTTATAAGCATAACAATTTTCTGCCTCGTCTTTATATTCTATTTTATCTATATTATTGGGAGTTGGATATACTTCTACTTTTCTATTATAATCAAAATTATAAATATAAATTATTCCTAGTAAAAATGTTATCAAAAATATAGTAACATTTATATGTTTAGTTGCGCTTAAAAATTTTTGCTGTATATTTGTAAAAAATTTGCTCATTTAATATATACTTAATATAAGATAATACTTTTATTGAGTATAATATATAATATATTTTTTATTTAGTTTCAGTAGTTAATTCTATTATTAAATCTTCTAAATTATAATTGTTTTGGAAAAATATAAATTGATCGTGTTCATTTTTTTCTATATATGATGATTTGTATTTTAATTTCATCAATTCATCTCCTAATAATGAGAGTTTGCTATTATGTATTTCAACAGCACTTTTTAAATAACTCATTTCACCCGACGATTTAAATAATTCTAAAGCATCGCTATATTGTTTTTTATTAATTTCAAACTCTTGTATTTTTTCTTGTATTAATAGTTTTAATTCTTCATTATTTGTTATTGAGTTATATAAATTTACTAAATTATTATAACTTTCTTGACTATTATTTAATTGATGTTTCAAAGTTTCGAATAATTCTACTGCTTTTTCCTCTTCAATATAGTTAAAAAGGAAGTCTAATTTGGTAGTTATTATATTTTTTTTATAGTTTTCTAAATTCTTGTGGGTTGTTAATAATTTTTCAGTAATTGGTATAAATTTTTTTCTGGCCACTGATAAATCTAATTTACACGGACTAACAGTATTACCACAAGTTGCCCGCAGTAATTCTGGCGTTTCTGTGAAAATTGTTCCTCCATCTTGCTTACAATTTATACATTTTGGTTTATATTTTGCCAGTGTTTGTTTTTTTTGATCATACTCTTTACCATAATCACCGGACAATTCGGTAATTTTTTTTTGTTTTAGCAACATATATTTATTTTTCAATTTATAATATTCTTCTAATTGTTCATAATAATTAGTTAATTGAATGGATGCCATAAATAACCTATATTTTAGTAAAATATTTAAATTTCTTGAAGTATATTGTATTTAAGAGAAATATATTGTTTTATGTAATAAATTCGCTTCGACGTGATTACCGTAATCGGGCAAATTTGTTATCATATTGTTTTTAATTTTTTGTTGATTATCAATATTTTGACGATTGTAATATATTAATTTAGACATAATATAGTCTTTGTCTTTCATACTTTTTTCATAATATTCTGTGCTAGATTTATTACCTTTGTGGCGCATATATAATATTGCTGCTAAAACTACTATAAATAATAAAAACATTGAAACATTGTAAAACGCATTATAATTATTTTGTTTATATTTATGACATCCTTTTAGCACTTCTTTGAAAAAATATTTGACTCCGTTGTCGACTAATTTGGGTTTTTCAGACGTATTTCTGTCATTTGTGTTATGTAAATTTGTTGAATTATTTAATTTAAAATTAGTATAATCTAATATATTAAAATTCATTAATATTAATATAATAATATAAGTCGTGGTTTATTATTTTCATATTTTACTAAATTTAATACTATTGTTTTTTATTTAATACTATTGTTTTTTTTTTATTTTAATACATTTTTAATATTAAAATAATTTATACTTATATTTATATTTGTATTTATATTACAATGACTGAAACTTCCCTACCTAGTCCGTTTGGTAGTGTAATATATTTTTTGCTCATAACACTTTGCTTTGCTGGAGGAACTATATTTCAAATTATGAAAACACAAACCACAGACAACGCAGCAAGTGCTTCTGACAATACTATGTTTAATGTTTTATATATGTTGGTAGTAGTATTTGGTATTTATTTTATCAATGTTACTATTTCAAAAGCAATGTGTAGTGGATCTATTAATTGGAATCATATTTCTCTCGTTACTATATTGCCTTGGTTAATAATATTTCTGTCATTATACTTTGTTTTAACAATATTTCCTGGATGGGCAAATCCGTTTTCTAATACTATTGGTTATACTATTATTGGAATTTTTGGAGTTAATAAAACTTACAATAATATATTTAAAACAGGAAATGAAGCTTCGGGAAATGCTGAACTTGTTAAAGCTATAGCAAATATGAATAGCAATAGGCCAAATTTTGTTAATCAAATAAGTACTGATGTCAATGAGTTTAATGATTTTTTTAATAATATAAGCGATGCTCTTAAAGAAAAAGATATAAATAGCGAAAATAATAAAAAGTATTTTCTTGAATTATATAAGTTATTGATTATAAAGCAATTTGTAGGTAAAATAGTTTGGTATATATTGGCTGGAATATTGATTAGTTCTATTAGTTATAATTTAATAATAAGCATGACTTGTCAAAGAACAGAAGAACAAATGAAAAAAGAAATTGAAACAAATTTAAATGCTATTGAAACCAAGAAACAAACACAAGAGCAAGGTTTATAGTATAGAGAATTACTTACTTAAAATACAAATCTTTTAAAATTTATATAGCATAAAATAGTTAAATATGAAACTATTGCTAAAATAATTACTGTTAGCCATAAAGGTAATATTGTTTTATTCTTATAACCTATACCGAATTCGCGAGGTTTCCCGTTTTTATCAAACATGACATTTGGTTTAGTTACCATTATTATGGCAAATAGTATTAAAAATACTATTATTGATACTAAATTTATATTTGTTATAACAAATTGTCTTAACATATTTAATATTATATTATATTTATAATATTAAATATTGCCCGTATTATAATTTTCCTCTAAATTTCATTATTTTAAAAATATTATTGGAGAGAAAGTAGAATATTTAATATTGTTCCTAAAGATATTATACAAGCGCACAAGTTTTTAAATTGTACTTGTCCTTGTTCTGCTAAACGTGGTTTAGTTTCTTCTTTTAGCACGTCGTGTTTTTCTTTTTTTACCTTGTCCAAACACTAAATGAGTTGCATATTGTCGTTGCGGTATTAATGGAACCATTATACGATCATGCATTGGAACTTTCATTGCTTGTATAATTGAATCAACAAGTTCTTTTAACTCTGCCTTTTCTATTTCATTTAATGGTGGAAAGTGATTAGTTAATAAATTTCTTAATGTGTTTATTTGCTGATATAGATCGGGAAGACGTAAGAAACCTGCTACCGTTCTGTCGGGTATTGTTCTTAATATATCATTTTTTATAGCATTTAGTCTAGTTGGTGTTGTATCTGTTCTTCTTAAAGCAGTAGCAAATTTTACTAAATTACTATAAAAGTTAGGGACACGTTTTTCAAATTCCTTTTTATTTTGCATAGTTCGTGTACTTTTCTGTATTCTGGATGCTGCATAATCTCTTAATATCATATTTGTTACATCACGGTACGCCCCATTATACATACTGGCCATATGAACTTTTCTTTCTAAAAATCTATTGCCTGCTTTGTTGTTTCTTTTTTTTGTTTTACGCATTATTACCTAATATATTAATATATTAAAATATAAAATATAAAATATAAAATATAAAATATAAAATATAAAATATAAAATATAAAATATTATAAACTATTTTATTACTGATGTAATAATTTTTATATTATTAAATGATTAAATCATAGCATAATGTTTTAGCGTTGAACTAACAACATTAAATACATTTTCTACATTTACACTATTTCCTAATTGTTTATAACTTTTTTTATCATCAATTGCCAATTTAAAGTCTTCCGGAAATGATTGAAGTCGCGCACATTCGCGGGGTGTTATATAGCGTTTTTCTTTTCCATAAATTGGAATTTGCGATATTGCTACTAATGTTGGAAAATACTCAGATTTTTTAACCCTTATTCCTGATTGACGAATTTGAATAAAATGATTAAAGATGCTTTCATTTTTTTTAACAGGTCCTGTTTGCCATTCTAATTTTCCAAAAATTTCGCGCTGTTTTAATAATGCTTTATGTTTTGTGAACCAAGGTTCTAAAATAGCATAATACTTTTGAACTAATGGACGATTTTTTTTTATGTAGTCGCGCTTCCAAGCCGGAAATAAGTTTAACTGCTCCTCACTATAATTAATAAAAGCATCATTAATCATTAATGTAGGAGTGAGTTTTTCCCCTACTTCCATTTGTTTAATTATTTCATCCCATGCTTCTAATGTTTCTAAAATACTAGAGTTAATATAATATTTTGGAGACACATTGTCGTTATTTATAAACTTATTAAAATCAATTGTTTTTGGATCAATAGTAGGGTTTAAAATAATAGTTGGATTGCTATTTTGCGGTGGTTGTAATGTCTTAAGAACACATACAAAATAAACGCGTTCTCTTTGTTGGGGAATTCCATAATTATGTGGCGATAATTGGAAAAGTGTTAAATTATAACCAATAGAATCTATTTTTTCTTTAACATAGTCAATCACTTCACCGCTACTTACTTTTAAAATATGCTTTACATTTTCTAAAAACATAAATTTGGGTTTCTTGACTTTGGCAATTCTAATTATTTCATCAAACAATAAACCTCTTGAGTCTTCAAAACACTTCTTCTTACCACCATTACTGAACGCTTGGCAAGGAAATCCCGCAGTTAATATATCAAAATCTGGGAGTTCGCTTGGATTAATTTTTTTAACATCTTCAACAGGTTTTATCCCATAATTATCCAAATATACTTCGCGACAATCTTTATCAATATCACACGCTAAAATACATTTTGCGCCTAATTTTTTCAATGCTTGATGAAAACCGCCGATTCCGCAAAATAAATCAATAAATGTTAGTGGTTCTTTTAAATTTGGTTCCATCACTATTTTATGAAGTATTATTAAAGTATTATTAAACTATTATTAAAGTATTTAATATTTTAATAAAAATTTTATTTTTGGGATTTATTATATTTTTTGAATTTATTATATTTTTTGGATTTATTATATTTTTTGGATTTATTATATTTTTTGGATTTATTATATTTCTTTGATTTTCTTTTTTTTGTTTTGTTCTTTCTAGATTTTTTCTTTCTACCTTGTGCGCTAGTTGTATCTTCATCATCACTACCATCATCTTCCGCTTTTCTAGTTTTTCTATATTTTCTATATTTTCTAGGTTTATAAATTGTAGAACGTGTACTAGAACTTTTAGCAGTCCTAGCAGTCATAGCAGTCCTAGCAATCTTCAAATGATTTTTTATAGCTTCACATATATTTTCATTCATGTTATCTAACAATTTTTTAACAGAAGTATTAGAAATTCTAATAAAATGAACAGCATTATCATAAAAATTATCATATAATTGAGGTATTGATAGTAATGCATGAAGGAGAGGATCAGGATGCTTAATTGAATTTACTTCATACTCCTGAGTCATAGCTTCATTCTCTAATATTACCATTAAGATAGATTTGATAAACTCAATGTAATATTTATCGTTATGATGAAAAATATCACAAGAGTCATACACTATTGTTCTTAGTAATTTATAATGTTTTCCTTTATTTTTTGCTCTTCTATATTTATCTACTTGGAAAGATAGTTCATCTGTCACAAATTTAAGTGTTATTGGGTCCATGCACCAGTCATTTGAATATTTATAGTTTGGTGCTTTTGGGTCAATCCCTGCTTTGGTCAAATATGCTAAATAATAATCGGTATATAAGTTATTCAAAAATTGAGTAGGTGAAAAATAACTCATTTATTATTATTATTATTATTATAGTATATTATAATAATAAAATAATTTTTGTTCTAGTAAAAAGTTATGTTTTAAATCAATTTGCTAATCGTAGTCTTCGGTTGGACCATTTGCGTAATCTCCATCTTCACCATTATCATAATCAAAATCGTCGTCATCAGGTATATTGCTCATACTATATTCTTCAGCATCTATTGCCTCGTCGTTTACCGTTTGTTCATCCATTGCTAAATCATATAATTCTTTATTCATTGCCGTAACATTATTGTTTTGCTGTAATTTTTTCTCTTTTATTGCTTGTTTTTCCATTGCTTCGCGCTCTTCGTCGTAGTTTTCTTTAACATATTGTGTTATGCCTTTTTGCATTCCTTTATTCCATTTTTCTAATTTGTTATTTTTCAAAATATTTTCAATTTCGCGCTCTTCATCGGAGAGATTTTTGAGAAAATCTGTAATTAGATCCTTTTCCTTTTCTTTTGCCATATTAATTTTATCTTTTACTTTTCTATATCCATTATTTATTAAATTATAATGGTTATTCATTATATTAGAATGCTCAAGTATATAACCAACCGCGTTTTTCATAAATTCGTCTTTGTCATAATCATTTATTTGTAAATTCTGTAGTTCTAATAAAAATTCGCTAGTTTCACATACGGTTAAAAGCTCATTATATAAATTATAAAATATATAGCTATAAAATAACATAACTACTTTTTCATCAAATATACTATTGATTTTCACTGTTTTAGATGAAGAATAGTTGCTCATCAAAAATTTATTATATAAAAAAACAGGCATAAGTTCTATTAATATTTTACATCTATTAGAAATTAATTTAAATGCCAACAACAATTCTGGTCGCGCATTAAAAGTATTAATAGCATTATAATATTTTTGCATTATGTTATAAATGTCTTTATTATGAATATCCGATAGTTTCCAATGTTTTGGAATTGCCCCATAATTTATATTTTTATTTAACATAATCGATGGAAAAATATATAAGAAATTCATAATATAGTTTTGATAAAATTTCATATTTTCCACATCAATAGTTAGTTCTAAATTTTGAGAGAATTTGGCAAAATCGCTTTTACTAATATTGGATTGCTTACTTATTATTTGTAATATATTTTGCTTTAACAATAGTACTGATTTTCCCAAGAAATTTTTAAAACTACGGAGCTCCTGATTTTCACTACTTACAATGGAAAAATTATCTAATAAACTTTCCAATTTATTTATAAATTCATCGTCCAATTTATAATAACTATTTTGCGTATATGCTTCTATTAATATACGCATTAATTCAATGTTATTTATGATGGGATAATTTGCTGCTATATGTATTATATTTTTCTTACTTATAATATGTATTAATTCTATAAAAGAAGAAAAATTATAAACCTTGCCTTGACTTTTGAGAGAATCTATTATTTCTCTTAATGTTTTAGTACTATCAAATTCTAATGGCTTATCCAAGCACAATCCTTTTAATTCTTCGTCGATTGGCAATAAATTAGCAAAATTACAGAAATATATGAATGCTTTATAAACCAATTCTTCGCTGAAACTTGTTGTTTGCGATATCACCTTTTGTTTAGTATTTTGTGGATTATATAGTTGAGGCGCATAAGTAAGTAGATCTATACTAGTTAACAAATTGTTATAAAATTTAACTGCTTTGTTATCTACTAATATTGAATTATCTTCGCTTGTAAAATATTCAACAGTATTTTTACCCGAATTACAGCACGCATTTTCTAAAAATGGATTGTCATTCGAATTCTTTAATAAAGGAGTGTTTTTTTTAACAATATTTTGTATTTTTTCTATAATATAACAACTGCTATATATTGCCTTTGATTCTATTAATTCTTTAATATTATTTTTTTCACCGCGAGAGAACGTCTCAAATAGTTTGGTTTTAAATCCATCGTCTAGCGCGCTTATATTTTCAGATGAAATTTTAATATCATATAACGGTGGATTAAATGTATGCCAATTGTTTATAGATAAATAATCTGGTATTGCGTCAGTTGTTGCTTCTTCTGATAATAAATAAGCGCGCTTTTTATTTAAATGAACTGCTAATTCTTTGTTAGGCACAATATATCTCTCTATAAGCGCCTCCATTTTTTTTATAATAGTAGATTCAGACATTTTTAATATGCTATTCCACGGTTTGATTGAACTTTTTATTTTATTTGCTATACAAGCAATATAGGCAAGTGTTGTTTTGTCCTCTTCACCGTCTAATGGATAGCCTTTAAACGACTTAATACACCCAGGAAATGTTTTTTTAGATTTTAAAGTCGGAATATTTATTTGAATAGCATATACTAAGAAAGTTAGCGTCAATAATAGTAATGATGAGTTGTATGTTTCTTCATAACTCGGCATTGCCTTTACTTTACCCTCCTTTTTTGTAGATTTTAACATAATTTCATCATATTGTTTCTTTGTTGGAATACTTGAATTTTGAATAGTTAATACGTTATTTATAATTAGTTCATGGTTATTAACTATATTAATACCAATCATTAAGCACATCGATTTAACTATATTTAATATTATTTGCGTATTTGGATTCGAAGATTTTGTTTTAGTTAATTCAGATACTTGCGCGTCGGGATTAATAGTATATTCATTTTCTATAACAGCACTTGTATATAATTTATATCCTTTTTCATCATATCCCTCATCAGTATTAAACTCAATAGACTTAATAATATATCCACTGTATTTATCCACCCAGTAGTTATTGTCGTCGCTCAGTGTTCCTTGTGTAGCACATATGTAATCTAACTCTTTGGCAAAATCCTGTTTATTAATAAACACATTTGCCAGTTTCAACAAAAATAATGGCATTAGTGGTTGTCCTGTTTTAATACAATATAACCAGAACGGCACCTCATCTTTAATTGCTTGGCGTGTAAAATTTATACAGAATTTTTTTATTGTAGAATATTTGAATGCTATGTCCTTCATTTTCAATATTCCATCTCTCAACTTTATATATGGAGACACTATTTTATTTTCCTGACTAACACTAGGATCCTCCAAACTTAATAAATAAGTGTTTATTGTTTCATTTTTCTTATTATTTATATTAATAAGTGCTTGAATTCGCACTTTAGAATTTTCATAATTTGTATTTATTTTACCCTTAATATCTTCTATGCTTAAATCGTATTTATTCTCAAAATTTTTCAATATTTCATCTACTTCTTTAGTAACATTTACCTTTTTGGCATCAGCAAGCGATAAACATTTATCATCCTTTGATATACATTCCTTATTGGAATCGCAAAAAATTTGATTTGATTGAATGTAAAAATTATCTTCAAATTTAGGATCTATTATCCATACGTCATTTGTTCGCAAATAAACGTAGTTTTTATTACTTACTTTATCAACCAATATAGCATAATCACCATCGCTAACCTCTCGTTTCTCATCTAATATTGCCTTTGCTTCGCGAAATGCTCGTGGTTTAGTTAAATTCATAAGTGTCATTAATTTATTTGCTAAAAAATCTAAAAATTGTTTTGTATCCATAGCAGAACGCTCTGTTTTATATTCGTTTACTATGCTATAAAAAGTATTGTCATATATTGAATCAAAATATATAAGTTTATTATTATCATTTTCAAGCGATTGTAGCGTATTATATTTTTTAGACAATACATATTTTTCGCAAGTAGTTTCCATAGTATCCAACTCACCTTTTAATATATCTTTTGACGAAACTTGCTCGGTTGCAGTAGTTTTACTCATTTCTTCATCTTTAGTTTTTTCTTTTTCTTTTGTATATGCTTTTATGAAATTTTCAAGTAAATTACCGACTATTAGATCCATAATATTTTTATTAATGCTTTGCATGAAAAATTCGGCACTGTCAATTTTGACAATATAACTATACAATTCTTCTGTGTTATTTATTTGCTCTTCGCTTATTTTATAAAAATTAAACAATTCATCTTTTAATTCTTTTGTTAGAAGACTAAAGGAATAAGTTATAGCTGATTCTTTGCTGTTATTTTGGGCCGCTTCTTTAATGGTTCTTATGAGATTTGAAAAATTGGCTTCTTCGTATTTGTAATTTTTCTTATATAGATCGATGTTTGAACTAATTATTTTTCTGATATTTTTATAATCTATTATATGTAAATTATACAAATCAATATTTAGTCCCTGTAAATCATACACAAACTCCAACAAGTTATATTTGCGATTTTCTAATGAGTTGGGTTTATATGTTGTTATATATTCTTTAATAAATGAACTGTTTGTAGGTATAAAAGATTCCAGTAAATAATTCATTTTTTCCAAATAAGGAAGTTCTAGCGACTCATCAATATTGAAATTATTAATATTTTGTAATAACTTATTATTATGAATATTTGCGTGGCTATTTATAAATTTAGATTTATCGGCATCTTCCAAAACATATTTATTATAATGCGTATTTTTATTTAATAGTTCATGGTAATTAATAAAATTAATGTTCAAATTTGCCCTGTCGCATATATTTGTATAAGGACTATTGATTTTAGAAAAATTAAATAAAGGCAATGGCAGTGTTATAAACCCTATAATATTTACAAAATCATTTGGAACTAACTTACTGATTTTATTGAATTTCTTATTATTTACATAATAAGTTTCCAACATATTTAATCCGTCATTATATACATCAATCATAAAACGACTTTTTGACAATTCACCTTTAACCATGCTATAATTATAAAAATCATCTACAATAGAATTAACCATTTCTATTTGCGTATTTACATTGATATTTTGCTCGCTATAATTAGAGTAATTATCTAATAATCCAATTAATGATTTTATATGCTCTTTATAATTGTTTATTTTTTCTTTTGAACTGTTATTTGCCCAGTTTAATGCTATAGTATTTAGTGTTTCTACAAATTCACCTAAATGTTGATAATTATACGAGTCAGCATCTTCTAAATGCTCGGTATTTTCAGTTTCATTTATTATTAAGTTTCGAACATTTGACAGCACAGGTAATATGTAATATAATTTTTTATTTAAATTAAACAATTGTTCTTTTAAATGCTTATAATGTTGCCCACGATCTTCTATTAATGATGGGTTGTTATTTGCGTCAAAATAAGAGTATAATGTTCGCAATTGTTTATAGTAATTTAATTCACTATGGATTTGATTAATTACTTCTTCTGTGCGTTGTTCGGGTAAATAAGCATTTATTAACTTATCTAAATAATCATTTGTTTGTTTATCTAAACTATAACGCTGTTCGCCTTCTGACACATTTACTTCATGTTCTAAATCATCTAATTCTACTCCTAATTCAATAGTGTCTATTATTATGTCTTCCAATTCAGATTTACTAGTATATGCTTTTAAATCATAGTCGAGTTCTTGCGAATCATCCTGATTTAAAAAACTTTCTTCTATAGCATCAGAACTACTAAATGACTTAGATTTATCTTCTTGTGAAACAAGCAGTTTTGTTTCATCTAATTTTTCACGAACTATTATTTTTTCAATATTTAAATGTTCTGGAATACCAGAATAAGCAAAATCAATATATAACAAATCTTTATCTGGCAAGGTAGTTATTTCTATCATATCATTTTCTATATTAGTAATAATACCATTTAGTACTTTTGGTATTGGTTCTCCAAAATAAATGGAAATGTATTTTTTCATTTCTAAATTATTCTGAACAACAAAACTTGGACTTTTATGCCTGCTCAATAATAATATATTTGCGATTGATTCTTCTTCTAGTTTTCCCGTTGGAGTTATATTTAATGTAATTATTTTTTCGGGATTTATTAATACTATCTTTTCCTGACTGATAAATTTAATAAAATATATTTTGTCATGTAATGAAACATTTGTAGGGGCATCAAATTGGATAATATCTCCTAATTGAAGTTTAATATTACTTGTTAGAAGTGATCCTTGTACTTCTTGTTCTTGTTCCTCTTCTTGTTCCTCTTCTTGTTCTTGTTCCTCTTGTTCCAATTTACTCATAGTAATCTTATATTTATAATAGAAATTAATATAATTTTAATATTATTTCCAGTTAAATAATATTAAAATAATATCAAATATCAAATGTCGAATAAATATTATATTTATAAGATTTAAAGATTATTTATGATGTAATATTATTATTATAGATTAATTTCTATGGTAACTATTACAAATTCAATTAATCTTAATGTTACACATGTATTAAATAATGAAGACAATAATTTTACTATTAAAAAATATACTTTCAATAATAATGAATACAAAATTGTTAGATATGTAAAGGAAAAATTAAAAACTATGGATTTTTATAATCAACACGAAAAATATTTGGAAGTTTCTAAATATCGTTCTGTTATTATTAGAAATAATAAAGTCGTGTGTTTTGCTCCAGAAAAATCGTTAGATTATCCTCTTTTTGTAGATAAATATAGTACAGAAAATAGTTGGTTGGAAGATTTTATCGATGGCACAATGATTAATGTGTTTTATGATAATATTAAAGAAACTTGGGAAATTGCCACTCGTTCTACAGTTGGAGCAAATATTGTCTTCTTTAATGATGTTAAAAACTACAAATATTTTGATAACAACAATTATTTTAAAGATTATTATAATCTTACATTTCGTTCTATGTTTTTTGAAGCATGTAATACTTGTAATTTAGATCTTAATTGTTTAGATAAAAAATACGTTTATAGTTTTGTATTACAACATCCATTTAATCGCATTGTTACGCCTATTATTACACCTGTAATTTTTCTTGTCAAAGTGTATCAAATTATTCATCCCATTAATAATGTGCTAAGCAGTGATAATTTAAATCATGTTGTTATTAATGAAATTGATATTCAATCATTGGTAAATACTCCGCCATATATATTTATTAATAGCAATATTAAATTTGTTAATAAGTATCCAGTTACGAATTTTCAAGAAATTAAAGATTATTATTCGTCTGGGAATGCGGGATATAATTGTGTAGGGTGTTTTTTATATAGTAAAGATGGAACGCGTAGTAAAATTAGAAACGCGAGTTATGAGGAGGTGCGAAAACTTAGAGGCAATCAACCTAAACTTCAATTTAATTATTTAACCTTGAAACAGCAAAATAAAGTGGGGGAATTCTTACAATATTATCCGGAACATACTGTCATTTTTAATAAATTTAAACTTGCGGTGTATCAATATACTAATCATTTATTTATGAATTATATTGGTTGTTTTGTTCGTAAAGAAAAACCATTAAAAGAATATGAGTTTGAATATAAAACACATATGTATAAATTACACGAAAAATATAAGACAGAACTTAAACCAAACCAAAAATCTATTGATAAGAAGTTTGTAATTGATTATGTAAATGCGCTGCATCCTGCCCAGCAAATGTTTTTGATTAATTATAAGAGTCCTCAAGTTAAAGGTTGTTGCGCAATGAGTTATGATACTAGTGTTGTGTGTGCCAATACTTGTCCTACAAGTGTTATTAGTGAAACTTCTAAAGAAGAACAAGCAGAAAAAGAAGAAAAAGAAGAAATGGATTGTTCTATTTAATTTAAGTGTTATATTTGAAACTTGAAATATAAAAATAAATAAATATTTATAATAAATATTTTAAAAACAAAATATTTATTATATACATTAATACATTATGGGAAATATATGTGATATATTTTCTTTTAACAAAGAATGTTTTAAAGAATGTAATAAAGAATGTAATAAAGAATGTAATAAAAAACATAATAATACAAATCATGTTCCGTTTTTAGATATTTCTAATATTTATTATGATGAAGATGCCGACCCCCCGTCTTATAGTCAAATACGTAATGCTAAAAATAATGAATATGTAGCACATTATGAGTAATTAATGTTTGTGATGCATATGCCAAAAGTGGTTGCTATGCCGGCGCTGTTCAGCTAATTTAATCCAAACCCTCGCATAGTTAGGGGAAGCATCCCATTGTTCTGCGAGATGTTGCTCGACAAAATCAATCCCCTCATTAGGACGCATATTATACCGCGCACGATAGATCTCCGGCAATTCAATTGCTAATTTATCTATGAATTGTGCTTTCCAGACACACACTGCTCGCCCTCTTGCTGTTGCCTGTATAATTGTTGCCGCTGTATATTTTTGCGCAACAGATGGGAACCGCTTATCTAGTGCTTCCAGTGCTTTTTTAGCAGCAATATATTCATATGCGTCAGCTTGAGCATCATCCCTCCACATTGCCGCAGCAGCGGCAGCATCGTTTAGACTATACACATATGTAGAGACCGCCCCCACCCTCATCAATCCTGCCATCGCAAATAGAGGTGGTGATGCCAAGTCGGCAAAGTCATCTGAGTCGTCTGAATCGTAAGATTCGTCGGTGTCGGTTTGGGATGCTGCATTGGTTTCCCGTTCTTGTGCCTTTGCTTCTGCCCATGCTAATGTTGCTGTCCAAGCCTCTTCATCTGATATAGGTTTAAATGAAATTGGTTTAAATACACGTTCGTGTGCATCACTCAAGGCAAAGCATTCTTTATTTGTGTTAATGTTTTTGACCTCTTGTTTGATAATAAGTTTAGCATCATGTGGTTGAAGTTGTGGAACTGGAATTACCGGTGGAAAGAAAGACTTAGCAATACGCTTTGCCAATCCAGCATAGCAATTCATTATTATTTGTTTTTTGACTCTTGTTTTTTGACTCTTAGACTTTTCATATTTGCTAAAAAAAAAATATCAATTTTTTTAGACTATACAAAATATTATATAAAAGGTTATTTATTTTGAAGTAAAATATTCTTTAATAGAATTTATTAACAAAATAGAACTGTTAATACATTCTTCATAATTTAGCAAAATATCATCTTTTGTAATCGGATTTTTATAAGATAATTTAATAATGCTAAAATTATCATGCGGATGCTTCTTCAAGAAACTTACATAATTTAAATTTTTCGAATTGATAAAATATTTATCATAAAAATTGAACTCAATAATTTTACCAATAGTGTAATCCTCATTTACCAACTTAATGCTATAAGAATTTTCCATAGTATCTTCAATTTCTTGGATAAGATCTATATTTTCCTTAATTAGTTTTAATGAATGATACAATTTTTTTATTAATATATTTGTGGCTATTTCAACTAACCTAAAATTATCATAAATACCAATGGTTTCAATAATGTAATCAAAACTGTCTTCTTCAAATATGCGCTTAGCATCTAAAATCATCCAATCTTTTTTCATATTTTCAATTTCTTCTTTTCCATACTTTTGTTTTAATTCTTGTTCTTTAAGTTCCCAAGCATCTTTAATTCTTACTTGATCGATAGTATTACCATAACTACACGTGCTTACCACATTAAACATTCCATCATTTTTGGCATTACTAATTGTAAATTTTGCTTCTAAATGTAATTGCTCTTTGTCCATATTTGAATCAATCTTTGGTCTTAAGCGAAGCAAATCAATATAATCTCCTGTCATTGGATCGGGTGGAAATATCTTTTGTGTTTCTCCGCGTGTTAAATACTTACCCGTTTTAATATTCTTTATTTGAAAATCTTCACTTGTAATATAAATAATAATATTAGAATCGTTTGATTTATTAACTTCTAAAACATATTCCTCATATGGGAAATCTTGTAAAGCATCAATATGAATAGGAATACAACTCAAACGCTGCTTAATTAATTCATTATTTAAGCGAGATTTATTAGTAAAAATTGTTACATTGTTTTTCTCATATGGATAACTTTCAATGGCAATTACTGGAATATCTGATAAAATTACTCTACGCAAACCATTGGCATAACTAACATTTATATTACTTAAAGTAAAACTTAAAGTTCCGTTTTGTTCTTGAACATTAGAAATTTTAGCTTTAGATGACATTTATAATTATATAAATATAAATAGATCTTATATATTTTCAATTTTTATTTTTATTGTTTTTATTGTTTTTATTTTTATTGTTTTTATTAATTAGTTTAATTATATATTAAAAATTATTATTAAAAATTAATAATATAACTTTTTAGATGAGTTGTATATTATACTATAGCAATTTTTGCGAGAATTGTAAAAAGTTGTTAATAATATTATCCAAGTCGGGAATTAAAAATAACATTCATTATATTTGTATAGATAAACGCATACAAAAAAATAATGCTACATATGTAATATTAGAAAATAATCAAGAAATATTATTACCAAATACTATTAATGCTGTTCCGGCATTAATGTTAATTAATGACAACTATAAAGTTTTATATGGTGATAATATCACTAATTATTTAAAACCTATTGAACAAGTTGTTGTTCAAAAAGCAACAAATTTTAACGGAGAACCGTCGGCATTTAGATTTGACGGTATGTCTAGTGGTGTAGTTTCCGATAATTTTAGTTTTTTGGATCAAAACAGCGATGATCTATCAGCAAAAGGAAGTGGTGGTCTAAGACAATTATATAGTTACGCAACAATTGATTATACTGACAAAATAGAAACGCCTCCCGATGATTATGTTCCAGATAAGGTAGGAGAAGTAAATATTAAAAATTTAGAACAACAAAGAAATAGTATGACTGGTTAAATAGTATGACTGGTTAAATAGTATGTGAGACATTATAATTTTAATATAATTTTAATATAATTTTTTGATATTATATTAATATAATATTAATATAATTTATAATTATTTTAATATTTAAAGTGATAGTATTATTTTTAATATAAATGACTAGTGTTAATAATGTTGAGTTAGTATTAGATACTAATAAAGCAATTACATTGATCAATTTTTACAAAATATTCAAAGATTTAATAATTGATCTAAATAATTGTTTCAAAGATAAAATAGGACTTATTATTCAAAGCAATAAAGATTATCAAGCTATTATAAATTATTGCTTGCCTAACTATAAAGATAATATGAATGCGGATGAATATGTTAATTCTATAGAATTAGCATCATTAAGCACTGATTTTATGGAATCTATAAATAATATATATGAATATTGTAAACGCACATTTGCTATAAGAAGTATTGATATTTTATATCAAAATGAAGATATTTTTTTAAATAAACCTAATGTAAAAGTTAATGAGGAAAATCCACAAATAATTAATACAATGTTTTTACCCGATATTGAATTTTCCGATTTATATTATGATGATACAAGTGAAAAAACAAAACAAACATTATGGAAATATTTACAACTAATATTATTTAATATTATTACCACTATTGATGATATTGCTTTTTTTGGTGACTCGCTCGAATTACTTAAAATTATTGATGGTGATAAGTTTTCGTCAAAAATACAAACCACAATAGAAGAACTATCAAAGATGTTTTCATTTAAAGAAAATACAGACACAAGCAATGAGACAAATATACCTGATTTTGCCAAAATGTTTGATGCGTCCTCTAATCAATTTGATATGTTTGCTGATATATTAAATGACTTGTCTGGAAATTTAAATAACGAGACTTCAAATAACGAGACTTCAAATAACGAGACTTCAAATAATACTGATTATGCTATTCCTGATAAAGAGGAACTATTTTCGCATATTAATAAATTAATTAATGGTAAAATAGGATCGCTTGCTAAAGAAATTGCCGAAGAAACAACAAAAGATATGGATTTAGATACAGATAATATTACTGACGTAAATGATGTTTTAAAAGGTTTTATGAAAAATCCTGCCAAATTATTGGGTCTTATTGGCAAAATAAGCAATAAAATAAATAGCAAAATGAAAGATGGTTCATTAAAAGAAAGCGAACTCTTGGAAGAAGCAACAAATATTTTTAAAAATATGAAATCTATGCCCGGTATGGGAAACTTCAGTGATATTATGAAATCTATGAATTTAGACCAATTCATGCCAAAAGGAGGTAAAATTAATCCAAACGCATTTCAAAATATGATGGAACAAAATGTCAAAATGTCTAAAATGAAAGAACGAATGAAGAAAAAAGCAGAATCTGGCAAAGGAGAATCAGGCAAAGGAGAGGGCGACAATACAGAAACAAATAATACCAATGTAAATTATAGAGAAAATTATGATTCTAATAAATCAAAAACCAATACTTCTTCTGAAAACATTAAACTAGACGATTTAACTGCT